>ULRY01009482.1_pt1 | contig 12214 bp, 9 predicted proteins | sample 1955941 | NCBI WGS metagenome assembly ULRY01 (sample SAMEA4835696, study PRJEB28245) | human gut metagenome | biome: gut microbiome; material: fecal sample | place: Denmark | collected 2008 | reverse complement strand
TGGAATGAAACTGCGCGTTTCCTATCCGCCGTTTTTAAAACATGTGCAGGATTACTATGATGTATTATTGAAAAAAATCGTGCCGTATCAGATCAATTACGGCGGGCCGGTCATTTTGATGCAGGTCGAAAATGAATACGGATATTATGCAAACGACAGGGAATATCTGCTTGCAATGAGAGATAAAATGCAAAAAGGCGGTGTCGTTGTCCCGCTTGTTACCTCGGACGGACCGTTTGAAGAAAACTTAAACGGGGGTCATTTAGAAGGCGCGCTGCCGACCGGAAATTTTGGATCTAAGACCGAGGAGCGCTTTGAAGTCCTGAAAAAATATACGGATGGCGGACCACTCATGTGTACGGAGTTCTGGGTAGGCTGGTTCGATCACTGGGGAAATGGCGGTCATATGACCGGCAATCTGGAGGAGAGCGTCAAGGACCTCGACAAAATGTTAGAACTTGGTCATGTCAATATTTACATGTTTGAGGGCGGTACGAATTTTGGATTTATGAACGGCTCGAACTACTATGATGAGCTGACCCCGGATGTGACGTCGTATGATTATGATGCGCTATTGACGGAGGACGGACAGATCACGGAAAAATACCGCAGATACCGCGACGTCATTGCAAAATACAGAGAGATACCGGAAGTTACATTTACGACCGAGATCAAAAGAAAGGCATATGGAACACTGCCAGTAAAAGAAAAGGTAAGCCTGTTTTCAGTGCTGGATGACCTCAGTGCTCCGGTGGAGAGCAGTTTTCCGCAGAGCATGGAAAAACTGGGGCAGAATTACGGCTATATTTTATATCATTCCACATTAGATACGGAGGAGAAACTCGAAAAACTCCGCCTGTGGGAGGCAAACGACCGTGCCAATATTTTTGTGGATCAAAAACCGGTCACAACACTTTACGATCTGGAACTTTTAAAAGAAAAAGAGCTGGATGTCACGTTTGAAAGGGGAGCTGATTTTGATATCCTGATGGAAAATATGGGGCGTGTCAATTTCGGACCGCGCATGGAGCACCAGAGAAAAGGCATCGGTCAGTGCGTGCAGGTCAACGGACATATGCATAACCACTGGAAACAGTACACGCTGCCGCTCGACAATATCGAAAAAGTTGACTTTTCCAAAGAATACAAAGAAGGACTGCCGGGTTTTTACCGTTTCACGGTGGATATCGATGAGACGGCAGATACATTCCTGGATTTTGAGGGATGGGGAAAGGGCTGTGTCTTTGTCAACGGATTTAATATCGGAAGATTCTGGGAGATCGGACCGCAGAAAAGACTCTATATCCCGGCGCCGCTGCTGAAAAAGGGCGAAAACGAGATCATCGTATTTGAGACGGAGGGAAAGACCCGCGATACGATCGTGTTGAAGGATGAGCCGGATATTGGCTGAGTGTCCACGAAAATAAAAATCAAGTAATATGAATGGAGCAGGGTATGGCAGGATATTTATTTGTACATTTTACCGGGGAACAGAAGGACGGCGAGCAGATCTATTTTTCCGTGAGCCGGGACGGACTGCACTGGACGGATCTAAACAATGGAAAACCGGTACTGTATTCACATATCGGTGAGTGCGGTGTGCGCGATCCGTTTCCGGTAAAAAATCCGATGAACGGACGTTATTATCTGATCGCAACCGATCTTCGGATCGAAAAGGGTGAAGGCTGGCAGGCAGCGCAGGAGCGCGGCAGCAGAGATATCATTATCTGGGAATCAGAAGATCTTGTGCACTGGGAAAAGGAGCGTTCCCATACAGTCGGCATCCGTGAGGCTGGCTGTGTCTGGGCGCCGGAGGCTGTGTTTGACGAGGAAGAACAGGCATTTTTAGTCTTTTTTGCATCCAAAGTAAAATGTGATGGGGAAGAGACTGCAAAACACCGTATCTATGCCGCTTATACAAAGGATTTTGTCACATTTTCGGACACATTTTTATACGTGGAACGTGAGCGGGATGTGATCGATACCACGATTTTAAGGAGTAACGGAAAATATTACCGGATCTCAAAGGATGAGACCGACAGCAGGCTGATCTTAGAGGAGGCAGACAGTCTCCGCGGGGATTTTAAGCGGATCGCCTGTCCGGTTTTTGAAAAATTAAAAGGCGTGGAAGGCCCGGAGGGCTATCTTTTGCCGGATGGCAGGAGCTGGTGTGTGATCGCAGACCAGTTTGCCGAGGGAAAAGGATATCTGCCGATGATCACGGAAAATCTGTCATCGGGTGATTTCACGATTTTGGAAAAAGAAAAATATGATCTTGGCAGGACGAAAAAAAGACACGGCGGGGTGTTGGAATTAAGTGACGCAGAGTATGAGAGATTAATTAAGGCAGAAATGGAGGGGTAACATGTTATATCCACAGGAAAATAAGATTCGTGGGATCATTGATTTAAACGGAGTGTGGGATTTTGCACTTGGGACAACGGAGGAACCGGGGGATGCGGTGACATTGCCGGAGCAGATGGAGCCAATCGCAGTTCCGGCATCTTACAATGATCAGAAAGATGATATTGTTTACCGGAATCATTACGGTTATGCGTATTACCGGAGAAATATTACAGTGCCTTCTTATTACAAGGGACAGAGACTGGTGCTTCGCTTTGACGCAGTAACACATTTTGCAAAAATTTATCTGAATGGGGTATTGCTCACACAGCATAAAGGAGGATTTCTTCCATTTGAAGTGGATATCACTGACAAATTATGTGCAGGGGAGAGTGCAGAACTGGTCGTTGCTGTGGATAACCGCATTAATCACAGCACACTTCCGGTTGGAAATGAGGAGGGAACCTCATTTATGGGAGCAGACAATGCAGGAGTGCCGGGAGTTGAAGCTGCAAAACGCTGGAGAAAACCACAGAATCTTCCTAATTTTGATTTCTTTAATTATGCAGGGATCAACCGTCCGGTCAGAATTTATACGACACCGAAGGCGTATATCAAAGATGTAACGCTTGTGACAGATATCCGTGGAACAGATGGCATTGTGAATTATCAGGTTAAGACTTCAGATACAGATGGACAGGAAGTTGTACTGCAGATCTTAGATGCCAATGGAAATGAAGTGGCACAGGCAAAAGGCACTTCCGGGGAGATCGTGATACCGGATGCAAAACTGTGGGAGCCATATCCGGGAACACCGTATCTGTATACGGCAGCAGTCACGTTCGGTGATGATTATTATGAGGAGCCGTTTGGCGTGCGTACGGTGCGCGTGGAGGGGACTTCGTTTCTGATCAATGGAAAACCGTTTTATTTCAAAGGGTTTGGAAAACATGAGGATTCGGCATTTCATGGACGGGGTATGGATGTCTGTCTGGATGTTAAAGATGTCAATTTGATTCACTGGCTGCATGCAAATTCTTTCCGTACCAGCCATTATCCATATGCGGAAGAAATGTACCGCCTGTGCGACCGTGAAGGAATCGTGATCATCGACGAGGTTCCGGCAGTCGGGATCGGTGCCGGAGCAGGAATCAATCCTTATGAGACATTTCCTATCCGTGAACACCATGAACAGGTCATTAAGGACATGATCGCGCGTGACAAAAACCATCCATGCGTTGTCATGTGGTCACTTGGAAATGAACCTGATACGGAGAATTTCCCGGAGTCAGCATACGAGTATTGGCATTCACTCTACGAGCTGGCACATGAGACAGACCCGTCTGACCGTCCAGTCACTTTAGTCTGCTGTCAGAACAACTATGAAAAAGACATGGTCACAAGGAGCATGGATGTCGTCTGCATCAACCGCTACTATGGCTGGTACAATTTGTCCGGAGATCTTGATGCTGCCTGCTATGGACTGAACCTGGAACTGGATTTCTGGGAAAAACAGAATAAACCTGTCATGATTACCGAGTACGGTGCCGATGCTGTAGCCGGCATCCATGAGTGTGTGCCGGAAATGTTCTCGGAGGAATTTCAGGTGGAGTTTTACAAGAGACAGAATGCGCAGTTTGATAAGAGGAAGTTCTTTATCGGTGAACATGTCTGGAACTTTGCGGATTTTGCGACTGTGCAGGGATGCATGAGAGTCGATGGTAATAAAAAGGGACTGTTTACGAGAGAGAGGAGACCGAAAATGGCGGCGCATTACTTTAAAGAGAGATGGGGAGAGATACCTAATTTTGAGTATAAGGGTTAGGTGGTAAAGCACAAAGCGGGAGCCACAAACTAAAGGAGAAATCATGTCAAAAAATATTCGTGAAATCAACATCAACCAGATAAAAATCCACGACACATTCTGGTCTGCCATGCAGCACCGCATGACAGACACCGTCATTCCGTTTCAGGAGAAAGTATTAAACGATGAAGTGCCAGGCGTGGAAAAAAGCCATGCCATTGAAAATTTTCGTATTGCCGCAGGTTTAAGCGAAGGAGAATTTTACGGTATGGTCTTTCAGGACAGTGACGTCGCAAAATGGTTAGAGGGTGTCGCCTATTCGCTTGCGGTAAAGCCGGACAATGAGTTGGAAGCGCGTGCGGATGAGATCATTGACATCATCGAAAAGGCACAGCAGCCGGATGGCTATCTTGATACCTTTTTTATTGTAAAAGAGCCGGAACACCGCTGGCAGAATTTGCAGGAGTGTCATGAACTTTATTGTGCCGGACATATGATGGAGGCAGGAGTCGCCTACTATCAGACAACTGGAAAAGACAAACTGCTTCATGTGGTGGAGCGTCTTGCTGACCATATTATTTCAATGTTCGGGGAAGATAAAGAGCCGGGGATTCCGGGGCACCAGGAAGTTGAGATCGGACTGATGAAACTTTACCGTGCGACCGGAAAAGAAAAATATAAGGATATGGCACGGTATTTTTTGGAAGAGCGCGGAAAAAATCCAAATTACTTTTACGAGGAAAAGAAAAAAAGAGGCTGGCAGCACTGGGGGCAGTACAGCTTAGAGCCGTTAGATCAGAGATATACGCAGACACATGCCACGATCTATGAGCAGAAAGAGGCGGTTGGGCACAGTGTGCGTGCCGTTTATATGTACACGGCGATGGCAGATCTTGCCGGGGAAGATAAAGATCAGAGACTTTATGAGGCGTGTCAGACTCTGTGGGATAATATTGTAAAGAAAAGAATGTACATCACCGGCGGCATCGGTTCTACGGTTGAGGGCGAGGCATTTACGATTGACTATGATCTGCCAAACGATATGGCATATGCAGAGACCTGTGCTTCGATTGGAATGATATTTTTTGCGAAGAGAATGTTGGAGATCAGGCCGCTTGGAATTTATGCGGATATCATGGAGCGGGAATTTTACAATGGAACCATCAGCGGTATCCAGTTGGATGGAAAACAGTTTTTCTATGTGAATCCGCTTGAGGTAAATCCGGGAACATCCGGCACGATCTTTGGTTATAAACATGTATTGCCGACCCGTCCGGGCTGGTATGCATGTGCATGCTGTCCGCCGAACCTGGTACGTCTTGTAACTTCACTGGGAACTTATGCATGGAGTGAGAGTGAAACGACGCTCTATTCACATCTGTTTCTGGGACAGACCGCGGATTTTGATAAAGCGGTGATTACGGTAGAAAGCAGTTATCCGTGGGAAGGAAAGGTATCCTATCAGGTAAAAGCAAAAAAAGAAAAGGCGTTTGAACTTGCAATTCATATCCCATCCCATATTCGTCCGGACACACTTGCTGTGACAGTAAACGGAGAAAAAACAGATGACATGTCTTTTGTGAAAGATGGTTATCTTTATCTGAAGAGAAACTGGGGAGAAAATGATGTGGTTGCACTTACATTTGATCTTCCAGTACGAAAAATTTATGCAAATACGAATGTGCGTGAAGATGAGGGCTGTGTCGCGTTGATGAGGGGACCGGTCGTTTACTGCTTTGAAGGTGCAGACAATGGTGAGTGCATTCAGGCACTTCGTATACCAAGAGAGATCAAAGCTGAGACGGAACTTTGCAAAGAAGGTGTATTAGCGGGAAATGTGCTGATCCATCTGCCGGGATACCGGATGGAGAGCAGTGATGCACTTTACTCCGAGGAACGCCCGAAGCGGACAGATGTGACGCTGACCGCAATTCCTTATTATGCGTGGGCGAACCGGGGAGAAAACCAGATGCGTGTCTGGATGCCGGAGGAGTGATCTTTCCGACTAGTTTTCTACACGAAATACCAGACATCCGTGTGCTGGCGGTGTGACAGAAATGGCACTGCCGGATACGGATGTTTTTTCTTTGCTCCAAAGTTCCGTCAGGCTGGCATCTTTGTGGGCACAGGGTTCATCGCCGACATGGAGCGTTTCGATGTCACAGTGGATCGTCTGTGTCTCATCCGATAGGTTGAAGAAGGCGGCAAAGTGTTCACCGGTAACTGCATTGTATGCACACCAGATGGCTTTTTCATCGTCAAGACATACCTGATGCGGCTTGCAGTCCGGGGTTAACATGGACAGCACATCGCGGTTAGTAAGAAGGGCAAGTGTGGCGTCATCTAACTTTGTCAGTTCACAGCCAAGCATCAGAGGGGAACCGAAGAGACACCAGAGCGTTAACATGGTATGCTGTTCCTCCGGTGTAAAATTAGTGTACCATTCATGACCGAATCCTTTTCCAAGCCAGCCGAGCGGAAGCATATCGCAGTCCGGGTAACATCCTTTTGCCACATGGTTCTGCCAGAGCTCACAGCGGTGGAACATATCTTTTAACAGATCCCATTTATCCCAGAAATCATCGGTGATACGCCACATATTTGCATAAGTCTCATAGTGCCATGCGTGTTCGATCAGTGCAGGTCCCGGAGAAAGGGATAAAACGATCGGCCTGCCACAGCGTGCGATCGCCTTTGCGAGCATTTCTATCTCATGGCGTGCAGAATAAGGATTGGCCGGATAGATATTGGTATTACAGATATCATCGCACTTGATGAAATCAACACCCCAGGAAGTATAAAGTTCCATCAGGGAATCATAGTAAGCCTGTCCTGCCTCCGTATCGCGGACACCGTACATATCCGGGTTCCATCCACAGATGGAGGAAGGATTTGCGACCATATCGGCAGTCACGTTGCTGCCCTTGATCTTACAATGGTTATGCGCAGCAGTTCTTGGGATTCCGCGCATGATATGGATACCGAATTTTAAACCGAGACTGTGGATATAGTCAGCAAGGTGGGTAAAACCGGTTCCGTCCGCAGAAGATGGAAAACGTGCCGGATCCGGCTGCAGTCTTGAAAATTCATCCATGGCAACATCCGCAAACGGGATATATTGGAACTGATCGCGCATGGAACCGGCACCGATCGCGTACCATTCGATATCAACGACGATATATTCCCATCCAAACTCCTTTAAATGTGCAGCCATGTAATCTGCATTTGCTTTCACGGCATCTTCTGTCACAGTGGTGTCATAGTAATCGTAGCTGTTCCAACCCATAGGCGGCAGCGGTGCAAAATTATTTTTGTTCATAAAAAACCTCCAGAATTGATTTCCTAAGCCGATTATACTATATAGAAATTACAATACAATACGCATTGCATTTCTTTTCACATTTTTTTATAATGAAAATAATGTTGGAACCGTTATTTGATTCTGACATTATTAAAATCAGAATGACAAAAGACATATCACGATAATAAGAAAAATAAGAGGAATAATCATGTCCGAAAAGAAAAAAGTAAAGATAAACGGTTTTGTTTTTACGGATGAAGCGGAAGCAGAGCAGGCGAAAAAGGAAGCACATGGGATTCATTATGTGGAAGAACGCGCAGATATGCATCATCCGGAAACGGTGCTTGAAATATATAATAAAATGGTGAAGCAGGAGCTGTTTGAAACAGCGGTTGGATTTACATACTTAAAAGAACTACAGGAATATCTGATTCAGAATCCGTCCATTAATAACAGTGATATTCTTCCGATTTCCGTGACACATCCGGTGTTAGAGGAGAGCCTCCGGAAAAAATTAAGGATTTCTGCAAAAAACAGGGCGAGCGAAAAGAAGGCGTCAAAAAAAACGGATGGATACCGCAAAAAATATGAGATCACGTTATTTATATCTGTGATACTGGCAGTCAGCGTGATCGGAATGTTTATCGTTGCATCGACGAGCGACAGTCCGACGATCATCAATTACGAAAATAAGCTGATTGATAAATATGCGGCGTGGGAGCAGGAACTTGATGAGAGGGAAGCCGCGTTAAAGGAACGTGAACAGACGGTGGAAGAACCATAGAAGACATCACATTTATTTCATAATTATCTGTTAGGATAATATGCAGGTTTGTACTCTGGCACAAATTTGAGATGTGCAAAAAGCAGCGCAGAAATGAGGAACAAAGATGGAAAAGATTAAAATATTAGTTGTGGATGATGAAAGCAGAATGAGAAAATTAGTCCGTGATTTTCTGGTCAGGGAAGATTATGAGGTGTTAGAAGCGGGAGATGGAGAAGCAGCACTCGATATTTTTTATCAGGAAAAAAATATTGCATTGATCATTTTAGATGTCATGATGCCAAAGATGAACGGATGGGAGGTCTGCAGGGAAATCAGGGAGACTTCGAAAGTGCCAATTATCATGCTGACGGCGAAGGGGGATGAGGAGGACGAGCTGACAGGGTTCGAACTTGGAGTTGATGAGTATATCTCAAAACCGTTTTCTCCGAAGATCTTAGTTGCGCGTGTCGGTGCAATTTTAAGAAGAAGCGGAAAGGCACCGGAGGAGGGAAAACTTCTTTCCATCGGCGGCATCGTGATCGATCAGACTGCACATACAGTGACGGTGGATGGCAGACAGATCGAATTAAGCTTCAAGGAATTTGAACTGCTTACCTATTTTATGGAAAACGAAGGCATTGCACTTTCCAGGGAAAAGATTCTTAATCATGTCTGGAACTATGATTATTTCGGGGACGCCAGAACAATCGATACACATGTCAAAAAACTGCGTGCCAAGATCGGTGAAAAAGGAGATTACATCAAAACCATCTGGGGCATGGGTTACAAATTTGAAGCAGAAGAAAATGGCAGTGATAAGTAATGATGAAAAGCAGGAAAAAAGAATTTAAAAGAAAATATTTTGGTTCACTGACACACCAGTTGATCCTGATCAGTATCTGTCTGGTTACGGGAACACTTCTTTTGTGCTGGTTTATCAACACGGTTTTTTTAGAACCGTACTATGTGATCAATAAACAAAATACGCTGCTTTCCGGATTTGAGACGATCGATGAAGCGAGTGAGGCAGGGACACTTGATGACAGTTCTTTTGATGTGACATTTGACAATCTCTGTGCAAATGGGAATATCACCGTCATGATCATAAGCTCCGACCGGACGATCGTGCGGTCTTCCGTCAATGATACGCAGAAAATGATGCTGGAATTTATGAATATCATTTTTGGCGAAAAACAAAATGAAGTGACGGTGATGATGCAGTCGGATAATTATATTATTCAAAAACAGACGGATACCAGGTTAGATTCAGAGTTTCTGGTCCTTTACGGAACACTTTCAAACGGCAATCTGATCCTGATGCGTACCGCACTTGAGAGTATCAGGGAAAGCGTCAATCTGTCCAATACATTTCTGGCATGTGTGGGTGTTGTCGCTGCAATCATCAGTGCAGTCGTGATCGTGTTTGTCTCAAGAGGCATTACAACACCGCTTCTGCGTCTGACCGATATCTCAAAACGCATGACGGAGCTTGATTTTGAGGCAAAATACCAGCCGGGGCGCAGATACCACAACGAGGTAGATGAGTTAGGCGAATATATGAATGTCATGTCGACCACGTTAGAGCATACGATCTCCGAACTGAAAAGCGCAAATAACCAGCTGCAGATCGATATTGACAAAAAGACGCAGATCGATGAGATGCGCAAAGAGTTTTTATCCAATGTATCGCACGAGTTAAAAACACCGCTTGCACTGATCCAGGGCTATGCGGAGGGATTGAAAGAATGTATCAATGATGATGCGGAGAGCAGGGACTTTTACTGCGAAGTCATCATGGACGAAGCGGACAAGATGAATAAAATGGTCAAAAAACTGCTCACTTTAAACCAGCTCGAATTTGGCAATGAGGTCATCACCATGGAGCGGTTTGACCTGACAGAACTGATCCGGGGGGTGATCAATTCGTCTGCGATCCTTTTGAATCAGAATGAGATCACATTGGACTTTACACAGCAGGAACCGTTATATGCGTGGGCGGATGAATTTAAGGTGGAAGAGGTAGTGACCAACTATCTGAGCAATGCGATCCATCACGCAGAGGGAGAAAAGCGGATCGATATCAGCTGTGTACAGAAAGGGGACAAAGTCCGCGTCAGTGTTTTTAACACGGGAAATCCGATACCGGAAGAAGATGTGGACAATATCTGGATCAAATTTTACAAAGTGGATAAAGCGAGAACCAGAGAATACGGTGGCAGCGGCATCGGTCTGTCAATCGTCCGGGCAATCATGGATTCGTTCCATCAGAAGTGCGGCGTGATCAATCATGAGGACGGAGTGGAATTCTGGTTTGAACTAGAAACAAATAATGGAAATTTTTTTAGTTGATAAATCATACCAAAAATGCTAACATATGGGTATAGTTCGTGACAATAGAATGTTCGCAGAGTGCGCATTCTGTTGTTCATGATAATAGAATATTCGCAGAGCGTGAGTTCTATTATTTACAGATATTTTGAGAGGAATGCCATGAAAAGAACGGGAATGAGATTAACGGCAGTGGCAGCAGTGACAGCGTTGCTGCTCGGTGGATGTGGAGAACAGCCATACAGTTTAACAGAAGATGAGGAAGGCATGATTGTGGATTACTCGGCACACGCTGTGGCAAAATTTAATACGAGCCAGCCTGACGGTCTTGCAAATGTGAGCCGCAATGAGCAGGAAACAGAGGCAGTGGATGAGTCACAGACGACGGAGACGGAGAATAAAATCACACTGGATGCATCCGGCAATGCAGCTGCAGGAGACCAGAGCACAGAGAATAAAACAGCAGAGCCGTCGACACTGGATGAACTGTTTGGAGGAGAAAATCTGTCGGTCACATATACCGGAGCAGAAATTGCAGCAAATTATATGGAGGGCGGTTATTATTCGCTGGATGCAGAGCAGGGCAAGACATTTGTGATTGTCGGTATTGATATTACAAATTCCGGAGCGGATGAAATAGCGATAGATAACTTTGCAAAGACACCGAAGTTCTCTGTTATGGTCAATGGTCAGGAAAAAGCAGAGGAAGAAAATACAATACTTCCATCTGATTTTGCACTGTATCAGGAAACAGTCCCGGCTGGAGTAACAGAAAATACTATCTTATTGTTTCAGGTGCCGGACAGTGTGACCAGTGTGGACAGTCTGGATCTGTTTGTAAATATCAGCGGTACAAATTATCAAATTACTTTGTAATGATATTAGTAATGTGCTATAATAAATGCAGTATTTATGCAATGGAAAAAGAGACGAATTGCGTAGCAGATGATACGCGGGAGGAGAGACAGGAATGGATACAAATATACTTTTAGAGTCAGGAACAAATGAACTGGAGGTCCTGGAATTTACATTAGGAAATAATCATTATGGAATCAATGTTGCAAAGATCAGAGAGATATTGACGTATCAGCCGGTTACACCAGTACCAAATTCTCATCCAAGTGTGGAAGGTATTTTTATGCCGCGTGATACGATGATTACTGTTGTTAATCTGAAAAGATGCCTGGGAATGCCGGAGGACGGAGAAAACAAAGGACTTTTTATCATCACGAACTTTAACAAATTAAATATTGCGTTTCATGTAGATGCTGTGATTGGTATCCATCGTGTATCATGGGAATCCATCATCAAACCGGATTCAACGATCAATACGGAGAATAACAGTGCATCCACAGGTGTCATTAAGATGGATGACAAGCTGATCATCATCCTTGATTTTGAGAAGATTGTATCCGATATCAGCCCGGAGACAGGACTTAAGGTATCAGATGTTGATAATATGGTAAGCCGTGAACGTTGTGACTCTCCGATCCTGATCGCTGAGGATTCACCGCTTCTTAGCCGCTTGATCACAGATTGTCTGAAGAAGGCAGGATACACCAATCTGATTGTGACAATGAACGGTCAGGAAGCATGGGACAAACTTACTGAATTTGAAAAAGCAGGCAATGTGCGTGACAAGGTTCACTGTATTATCACGGATATCGAGATG
>ULRY01029378.1_pt1 | contig 12783 bp, 7 predicted proteins | sample 1955941 | NCBI WGS metagenome assembly ULRY01 (sample SAMEA4835696, study PRJEB28245) | human gut metagenome | biome: gut microbiome; material: fecal sample | place: Denmark | collected 2008 | reverse complement strand
ATTTGATGCAGCCGTACGTTACTGGAAACAGCGTAACATGCCGGTGCAGCGTTTGAGCGGAAAGGAATTAAACCGCAGACTGCAGCAAAAAGCAAAGACGAATGGAGAAAGAGAAATTTTCTTTGAAGCGGAGGAGAAGAACGCCGGGGACGTGGCTGGAAGTCTGGCAGATGAAGCTGAGATTGTGACAGCAAAGATGAATGAGATGACAGAAACGGATAAAAGCGAAGAGCCGGGTGAGGCCGAAAAGCTGAATGGAGTTTCAGAGTTAAATGAAGTCTCAAAACTGAATGAAGCCGCAGAAATGATGGAGACAGCAGAACTGACCGGAGTGTTGGAGCAGGGAAAAGCCGGAAAACCGGATGAGACAGCAGAACCGGGTGAAGCCGGAAAACCGGATGAGACAGCAGAACCGGGTGAAGCCGGAAAACCGGATAAAATGGCAGAACCAGAGGAAACTCTAGAGCAGATGGAAACAGCAAAAATAAAAGAAACGGCACAGACGGAAAAAACTGCAGGAACAGATGAACAGTCAGAACCGGGAGAAATCCAGATGGAGATACCGGATGAAATCATGAGGCCGGATGAAACTGTAAATGCGGATCAGAAACTGCCATTTACAGATCCGCGTAAGGAAGCAGTTGAAAAGACAGAGATCTCACAGGAACAGGACGATGTCATTCGCAGTCTGCTTACCTGCATCAGTAAGGATCGGCTTGCAGATTTTCACAATGCGCTGGTATTGTTCTTTGGTGAAGATATTGGAAAAGAACTTTATCAGGAGGCAAAAAACAGTTCTGCGTATGCAATCTGTCGTGTAAATCAGACTGCGATCAGTGAGGAAGAGAAGTTTGATGTTTACTGTCAGACGGTATTTGCTTACAGTGATCCGAAAATGGACTGTCCGGAAGATTTTTCTTCGTTTTTGTATAAAGCAAATACAAAGAGAAAGAACCTTAATTCATTAAGAGCAGCATTGCAGGGACATTATGGCAAGGACAAGGGAATGAAATATTATTCTCTTTTTAAGTCACACATCAAGATTATGAATCGGATGTAAAGAAGGAGAGGCTGGTTGAAGCGAAAACGGGAAGAACATAACGGATGTAGTGGCGGAACACCAGGTAGCCAGAAGACCCGAAGAACAGCACCCCTGGATGCGTATTTTGTACGCATCCGGGGGGTTGTCAGGTGGTTAAAGTTATTTCGAACCGCCGGAAATGTTGAATAAGTATAAATATTTTGAAAAATTACAAAAATTTCTTGGATTTTATGCTTGACAATCGGACGATCCTATTGTATAGTAATACAGGTGTTGAGAAAACATGATGCTGCTGTGGCTCAGTCGGTAGAGCGTCGCATTGGTAGTGCGGAGGTCACGGGTCCGATTCCCGTCAGCAGCTTTTTTTTATGCCAGAAAAGTTTAAGTGATAACTTAATTCTTTTCTGGCTCTTTTTCTTTCTGACCGGAAATAAAATGATCAATGAGAAGATTGATCGTATGTTGCTGTGTCTCGATGATTTTTTGGAATGTTTCATTTTCTTTTGCCAGACGGGTGATTTCAGCTTCACTATTCATATTCATTTTCCTTTTTACGCCATTCAAATCGATACATCATATATGTTTTATGTTAAAAAATATTCCCTGAAATGTCAAGACAATAAAGACGTCTGTGGAGAAACATTGTTACCTTATTAACATAAAGCGTCAAAATAACTGCCGGATTCGACATAACATGCAAAAATCCAGACATACAAATTTAGATTCAGGGAAAATACGCAGTAATATTTAGGAATTTATGAATTTTTTACGAACGGATGTTATTTGTATGAGGAATGTGCTAAAATATCATTCGGCTAAAGATCCGGGGAAAGTAGATTCTCCCTTTGAAGTGAGGTTTGATATGAATGCGAGCAGAAAAAGAAAAAATACAAAACCGAAAGGTTTTTTTGAAAAATTAAAGGAGCAGAGAAATCAGAGAAAGGCGGACAGGGCAAAACAGACGGACAGGAAAACAGATATCTTAAAAAAGACAGGGAGTTGGATTGTTACATTACTGCTTGTCATTTTACCGCCAGCAGTTTGTTTTTATCTGATGGAGTGTTATTCGCACAATCCATTTGCAGTGGTACGTCCGTGGGCACAGTTTTTTAATATCGTGCTGTTTGAACTGGTAACAGTTTTCCTGTTTGTGCTGACGGGAAAATTAAAGGCTGCGCACCGGATCGTATACATTGCAGCAATGATTTATGGAATTGCGAACAGTTATGTGGTGCGTTTCCGGACGAATCCGATTGTGCCGTGGGATATTTTTTCCTGGAAAACGGCTGTGAGCGTTGCAGATAATTATGATTTTATGCCGGATACGCGCATGGTCGTTGTGACACTGGTATTTTTTGCAGCAATCGTATTATTTCGTTTTATAAAAGTAAAAGTGACACGTTTGGTATTCTGGAAACGGCTGATTCCGGCAGCGCTGGTAGCTGTGGTTCTTTCATTGTTTGCGGGAACACTGCAGCAGGAGAACTTTCAGAACAGCCACAGACTTTACAATAAACTGTTCACGCCGGTCTACATGACGGATGTGGATGGTATGGCAGTCACATTTGTCATGAATCTTGCCTATATGTCGATCGACAAACCGGAGCATTACAGCGCCGCTGAGGCACAGGCGGTGCTTGATTCCTACGGGGAGGGCGGTGCAATGTCGGAGGAATCAGGCTCTAAGGCAGAAGAAGACGATACACAAAAGGAGGAAGATCTTCCGAATATCATTGTAATGATGAATGAGTCATTTTCGGATCTGTCCGTGTTAGGTGATTTTGAAACCAACGAGGATTACATGCCGTTTATCCACAGCTTAGAGCAGGGGGAGAAAAATACGGTTACGGGAATGTTAAACGTATCTGTCTGCGGTGGAAATACCGCGAATACAGAGTTTGAATTTCTGACCGGCAATACAATGGCATTCCTCCCGCAGGGGAGCATCCCGTATCAGCAGTACATCAATGGAGATTTGAAGGCACTTCCGGATTATCTGAAGACTTTAGGATATCAGACCATTGCGACACATCCTTACAATGCCGGCGGATGGGAACGCGATACGGTCTATCCGATGCTGGGATTTAATGAGAGCGTGTTTAAAGATGATTATGTGAATCCGCAGTATGTCAGACAGTATATCAGCGATGAGAGCTGCGTGGATAAGATTATTGAATTTTATGAAAATAAGGAAAAGGATGCGCCGCTGTTTGTGTTTAATGTGACCATGCAAAATCACGGTGGATATCAGGATCAGTACGGCAATTTTACACCGGATATCTCGGTGAAAGATTCTACAAATTTTTCACTGCAGCAGTATTTATCCCTGGTAAAACTTTCCGATTCCTCGTTAGAACATCTGATTTCCTATTTTGAAGAGGCAGATGAAAAAACAGTGATCGTTTTTTTCGGAGATCATCAGCCGAGTGATGCCGTTGCATCTACGGTTCTTGCAAAGAACGGGATGTCCTGGAATCACTTGACAGAGGAACAGCAGAAACTGCGTTATCAGGTTCCTTATGTGGTGTGGGCAAACTATGATATTGGAGAGGAAACGGGTGCAGACACGAGCGTGAACTATCTGGCAGCGGAAGTCTTAGAGCGCGCCGGTGTTCCATTGGATGAATATCGTTCGTATCTGTTACATTTAAAATCAGAATATCCGGTTATTTCCGCGGTGCGTACAGTAAAAGCGGATGGCAGTGAAGTCCGCGCCTCGGATGAAAAAGATGAGATGGATATTTACCGGAAATTGCAGTATTATGAACTGTTTGATCATGGAACTGTTAATTAGGAAATGATAAAAAGAGAGGTTTTGTTTTGAAAAGAGAAAAGAAACTCCAAAATCAGTTGTGGAAAGAAAGAATGCCGCTTATTGCGTCGTTCTTTCTGCCGTTTTTTATTCTGACTGTGATCTGCATTTTTCATGACGTCTATCCGTTTGGGGAGCAGTGTATTTTACATATCGATATGTATCATCAGTACTGCCCGTTTTTCACGGAGCTGATGGATAAGATCAAACATGGTGGCAGCATGTTTTACTCCTGGAATATCGGACTTGGAGCAGATTTTATTTCACTGTACGCCTATTATCTGGCAAGTCCCTTAAACTGGTTGCTGCTACTCTGTCCGCAGAATCATGTGATCGAATTTATGACCTTGCTTGTGATTTTAAAAATTTCATTGGCGGGACTGTTTTTCGGATATTATTTAAAGGAACATTTTGAAAAAAATCATGCTGCAATCAGCTTTTTTGCAACAGCCTATGCGTTGTGCGGATTCTCAGCAGCCTATGCATGGGATATCATGTGGTTAGACTGCATGATGCTGGCGCCACTTGTCGTTCTTGGACTCGAACAGCTGATCAAAGAGAAAAAAGTACTGCTTTATTATATTTCACTGTCTTTATGCATTATCAGTAATTATTACATTGCGATCATGGTCTGCATTTTTCAGGTGATCTGGTTTGTGATCACATGGCTGGAAAATAAAGAGACCGGGATCGGTGCGTGGATCCGTTTCGCACTTTATTCCCTTCTGGCGGGCGGGACGGGAGCGATACTGATCATTCCTGAGGCGATCACCCTTGGAGCGAGCGGCTCACAGAATATTTCATTTCCGGATACAATGGAATGGTATTTTAACATCATTGCAGAGCTGGGGAGACACTCGGTGATGACAGAACCTTATACGGGCAAAGACCACTGGCCGAATATTTACTGTGGCGTATTTGTGCTCCTTTTGTTTGTACTGTATCTTTTCAACCGTGAGATCTCCTGGAAAAAGAAGCTTTCACGCGGACTTCTGGCAGCATTTTTTGTCATCAGTTTTTCGAATAATATACTTGATTTCATCTGGCATGGCATGCACTTCCCGGATTCCCTGCCGGGCAGACAGACCTTTTTATATGCATTTCTGATGCTTGCGGTATCCTACGAGGCATTTTTGCATTTCAAAGGAACGAGATTTTTAGATGTGATCGCAGCGGGAGTGGCATCGGTTGGTCTGATGGCAGTTTCCTGTCATTTTTCCGATGGGACGATCTTAGGAGAGAGCGCGGCAACGGCAACTTATGTATTTCTGGGCAGCTATATTGTGGTGCTGCTGATCTATTTTTATGCGGAGGAATGTATCCGGGAAGATGTGGTAAAAAAGATTGGAAAGATCAAAAAGGCGACCAGGGAAGAACTGAAAAAAATCATGCTCTCGTTTGGCTGCGCAGCGATGCTTTTAGAATTATTTTTTAACTACAATGTAACCGGATTTGATACGACGAGCAGGACTGCCTATGTGAAATCCATGGATGACTATCATGCAGTGCTTGCAGAGGCGGAAAATCAGGCACAGGATAAGGGCATATTATTTTACCGCACGGAAGAATTAGAGCGCAAAACGAAAAATGATGCGGCGCTGTATGGATATCGTTCCGCAACGCAGTTTTCATCGCTGATGAATCTGGATGTCAGTCATTTTTACCAGGCAGTCGGAATGGAAGGCGGCAAGAATTTCTACTGTGTAAACGGGGCAACACCGCTGTTATCAGCAATGCTGTCCCTGCGCTATGTGATCGCTGATAACGCAATGGAAGCAAACCCGATCCGCACCCTTGTGGCAGAGAGCGGAAATACGTATCTTTACGAAAATAAATATGTGCTCCCACTTGGTTTTATGATGGATGAGGATGTGATTGATGCGTGGGATTATTCTGATTTAGATGAAATTGAGGCACAGAACAGACTTGCAGAGCTTCTTGGTGCAGATGAGCCGATGCTGACGGAGATCCCGTCCGAATCTGTGGTCGGGGAATCAACGATTGACGTGCAGGAGAATGCATACATTTTTGCAACCTATGAATCGACGACTGTGGACAGCATGACGGAAGAGATCAGTGACGGCAGGACAAAGTCTTTCACAAAAGTTTCGCATGGCTATACACTTGATCTTGGATACTGTACGGCAGGCACACAAGTGAGGATTAAAAACAGTAATGAAGAAAGAGTGAATATTACGGCATATGCCCTGAATCTCGATGCTGCAGATACGGCTTATCAGACGTTAAATGAGCAGACGATGGAGATGACTTCCTTTTCCGATACGAAAATCACTGGAACCATTGATGTGAAAAAAGAAGGACGACTGATTTTTGCGGTGGCGGATGATGCCGGATGGAAATTATATGTTGATGGAGAACAGACGGATCCGGAAGTGTTTGGTGAGGCGTTTATCAGCACATATCTTACCGAAGGAACACATACGGTCGAGCTGCGCTACCAGACACCGGGATTTATGGTGGGAGCCGGGTTTTCCCTTGCCTGTATTCTGATCGTGATACTGATCGCATGGATAAAAAGGCACCATTGAAATTAAAACGTTTCTGTGAGATACTATACGTTGGAGGAGTTTGAGAAAGGTAGTGATTTATATGTCAGACAAAGAGATAGAAATTTATAATGAAAATGCCGATGAAATCAAAATCCGCCCATATGAGCATCATGCAAAATATTATGAGACGGACCAGATGGGAATCATCCATCATTCAAATTATATCAAATGGATGGAAGAAGCGAGGATGGATCTGATGGATCAGATCGGACTCAGCTATAAACAGATGGAGGAGATGGAGATTATCAGTCCGGTGCTCTCTGTATCCTGCGAGTATCACAGTATGGTACATTTTGATGATACGGTCGTGATCGAGACGAAGATCACACGCTATAATGGTATCAAGATGGATGTGGAATACCGGATGACAGACAAGGAGACTGGAGAACTCCGCACGACCGGAAAGAGTTCCCATTGCTTTTTGAACCGTTCCGGAAGACCGATCTCATTGAAACGTTCTTACCCGGAGATCGATACGAAGTTCTTTGAGTATACGGATGCCTGACAAACGGGTGTGATATTAGAAATATATAAGAAAGAGGAAATAAAAGAATGATACAGGAAAGATTAAAGGCACTGCGTGCGGAGATGGAAAAGAGAGGCATCACGGTATACGTTGTGCCGACTGCTGATTTTCACGAATCAGAATATGTAGGAGATCATTTTAAGGCGAGAAAGTTTATTACCGGATTTACCGGTTCTGCGGGAACTGCCGTTATCACTTTGGATGAGGCAGGGCTCTGGACGGACGGACGCTATTTTGTACAGGCAGAGAATCAGCTGAAAGACAGCACAGTCACACTCTACCGCATGGGCGAAGAGGGCGTGCCGACAGTCGATGAATTTGTAAAGGATCGATTAAAAGAGGGCGGATGTCTCGGATTTGACGGACGTGTTGTAAACGGTACCTGGGGCGGCAAACTGGAAAAGATTGCAGCAGAAAAAAATGTGTCCATGCATGTGACAGAAGACCTGATCGATCTGATCTGGGAGGATCGTCCGGCATTGTCCAAACAGCCTTTATTTATTTTGGAGGAAAAATATTCCGGAAAGAGTACTGCGGATAAGATCGCAGATCTTAGGAAAGCTATGAAGGAGAACGGTGCAGATGTTCATATTCTGACATCTCTTTACGATATCGCATGGCTTTTAAATATCCGCGGCAACGATATTGATTATGTGCCGGTCGTATTATCCTATCTTGTGCTGAACGAGACAGAGTGTATCTGGTTTTTACAGGAGGAAGTAGTGGATGATAAGATCCGTGCTTACCTGGAGGAAAACCATATCACGACAAAGCCGTATGATGCGATCTACGATTATGTACCGGAGATTCCGGCAGACGCAGTCGTGCTGATGAACCGCGGGACGGTCAACTACCGTATCGTGAACAGTCTTGATAAAGCAATCAAAGTTGTGGATAAACCAAACCCGACGGAACTTATGAAAGCTGTAAAAAATAAGACGGAGGTAGACAACACCAGAGCTGCACATGTAAAAGACGGTGTTGCCTTTACCAAATTTATGTACTGGCTCAAGACCAATATCGGAAAGATCCCGATGACGGAGATCTCTGCTTCTGACTATCTTGAGGCGAGAAGAAGAGAGCAGGATAACTTTATTGAGTTAAGTTTCAACACGATCTGTGCTTACGGAGCCAATGCGGCGATGATGCATTATGCTGCAACACCGGAGTCAGACGCTGAGTTAAAACCGGAGGGATTTTTACTTGTGGATTCCGGCGGACATTACTTTGAGGGAACCACAGACATCACAAGAACCATGGCACTTGGCCCGATCACAGATGAGATGCGTCTGCACTTTACGACCGTCTGCCGTTCGAATATGAACCTTGCGCATGCGAAGTTTTTATATGGATGTACCGGTTTGAACCTGGATATTTTATCCCGCGGTCCACTCTGGGAGATGGGCATTGACTATAAATGCGGCACCGGACACGGCGTTGGTTATGTGTTAAATGTACATGAGGGACCGAATGGTTTCCGTTGGAGAGTGGTGCCGGAGCGTCATGACAATGGTGTCTTAGAAGAGGGCATGATTACGACAGATGAACCGGGTGTATACTTAGAGGGTAAATACGGAATCCGTACCGAAAATGAACTGGTATGCCGTAAGGCAGAAAAAAACGAATATGGACAGTTCATGGAATTTGAGAATATCACCTATGCACCGATCGATCTCGATGCGATTGACCCGGATCTATTAAGTGCGCGTGAGAAGAAAATGTTAAATGATTATCATAAGATGGTATATGATACCATTTCTCCGTATATGACGGCGGAAGAAAATGAGTGGCTGAAACGCTACACAAGAGCAATCTAACAGACAAAGAATGGAGAGAATAATGGGCGAAAAGCTGGTATTGATTGATGGGCACAGTATTTTGAACAGGGCATTTTTCGGAATCCCGGATTTGACAAATTCGGAAGGACTGCACACGAATGCGGTCTATGGTTTTTTAAACATTATGTTCAAGATTTTAGAGGAAGAGCAGCCAGATTATCTTACGGTTGCATTTGATGTGTCAGAACCGACTTTCCGCCACAAAATGTTCGCAGAATACAAAGGCACGAGAAAACCGATGGCACAGGAACTGCGGGAACAGGTTCCGCTCATGAAAGAGATGTTAAAAGCGATGGGAGTTACCACGATCGAAAAAGGTGGTTATGAGGCGGATGATCTGCTTGGAACTATCGCAAAACAGAGCGAACAAAAGGGACTGACGGTCTCTGTGGTGTCCGGTGACCGTGACCTCTTACAGCTTGCAACGGACCATATTAAGATCCGTATTCCAAAGACAAAACGCACAGGTACGGAGATCGAGGATTATAATGCTGCGGAAGTGAAAGAAAAATATCAGGTTACGCCGATAGAGTTTATTGATGTCAAGGCGCTGATGGGCGATACGGCAGACAATATTCCTGGGGTGCCTGGAATTGGTGAAAAGACGGCAACAGCGATCATTGCGCAGTATGGAAGTGTTGAAAATGCCTATGCGCATGTGGACGAATTAAAGCCACCGCGTGCGAGCAAAAATTTAAAAGAGTATTATGACCTGGCACAGATGAGTAAGACGCTTGCGACGATCGAGATCCATGCGGACATTGATTATGATCTTTCCGGTGCAAAACTTAATGGTATTTCCAGCCTGTACACGGAGGAGGCATACCTGCTCTGCAAACGGTTAGAGTTTAAAAATCTTTTGAATCGTTTTGCGGTGGAAACTCCAAAAAATCAGGCGGCAGAACATTTTAAATTCGTGGAAGACCGAAAGGAAGCAGAGAAAGTATTTGCGAAGCTGCGCGGAAAAGACTGTGGTTTTTATATTGTTTTCGGAGATAAAAAGAAGGATAGCCACGAGGAAGCAGACGGGCAGATGAATCTGTTTGCGGCAGGAGATATGCCGGGGGCAGACAGTGAACCGTCCGGCATCGTAGAAAGTGCAGAAAATGATGCAGTGGAGTGCTGCCTTGGAGCTGCCATTTCAACTGGAGAGGAAGAAACCTTTTTCATAAAAGCAGGGGAAAATCTTCCGGCAAAGCAGATTCTTTCCATGTTTACCGCAAGTGAGGCTGCGTCCTATGCGACACTGGATTTAAAACCGCAGCTTGCGGCGCTTGGCTTACTGGAGCGACAGGTAAACGGCAATATTGGTCTGTCGAATCTTTTTGACGGTGTGCTTGCAGCATATCTTCTGAATCCGCTGAAAAATGAGTATCCATATGAGGATATTGCAAAAGACTATATGGGACAGATGATACCGTCAAAGGCAGATCTTCTTGGAAAACTGACCATAGAGCAGGCAATGAAAGATGCACCGGAAGCATTTTTAAATTATGTATGCTATATGGCATATGTGGCACAGGCATCGAAAAAGACGCTGGAGACAGACTTAAAGGAAGAGGGCATGGATCATCTGTTTACGGAAATCGAGATGCCGCTCGTATTTACTCTTGCCGATATGGAAAATGAGGGTATCATTGCGTGCAGGGAGGCGCTCACGGAGTATGGGGACAAACTTGCAGTGCGTATCGCTGAACTGGAAAAGCAGATCTATGAGGAAGCGGGAGAAGAGTTTAATATCAATTCTCCAAAACAGCTCGGAGTGATCTTATTTGAAAAATTGTCCATGCCGTATGGAAAGAAAACAAAGACCGGTTATTCCACGGCGGCGGATGTGTTAGACCGCCTTGCACCGGAATATCCGATCGTTTCTGATATTTTAGAGTATCGTCAGCTTACCAAGTTAAAGTCCACTTATGCGGACGGATTGGTAAACTATATCGCTAAAGATGGCAGGATCCACACCAGTTTTAATCAGACGATCACAGCTACCGGAAGATTGAGCAGCACGGAACCGAATTTGCAGAATATTCCGATGCGTATTGAACTTGGAAGACTGATCCGCAAGGCATTTGTTCCAAAAGAGGGATTTGAGTTTATGGACGCTGATTATTCCCAGATTGAACTTCGTGTCTTAGCACATATGTCCGGGGATGAAAAGCTTATTGAAGCATACCGGGAGGCACAGGATATCCACAGGATCACAGCGTCCCAGGTATTTCACATTCCATTTGATGAAGTGACAGACCTGCAGCGACGCAATGCCAAGGCAGTCAATTTCGGAATCGTATATGGAATCAGTTCATTTGGGCTGAGCCAGGATCTAAGCATCAGCAAAAAAGAGGCTGCAGAGTATATTGAGCGTTATTTTGAGACTTACCCGAAGATCAAGACATTTTTAGACGGACTCGTGACAGAGGCGAAAGAAAAAGGTTATGTGACGACCATGTTTGGAAGAAGACGTCCGGTACCGGAACTTTCAAGCAGCAATTTTATGCAGCGTTCCTTTGGAGAGCGCGTTGCCATGAACTCCCCGATTCAGGGAACTGCGGCAGATATCATCAAGATCGCAATGATACGCGTGCATGACAGACTGTTAAAAGAAAATCTAAAGTCACGCCTGATCTTAACCGTGCATGATGAGCTTTTAGTGGAGACGGCGATCGAAGAAGAGGATGCGGTTCTAAAGATTCTCGAGGAAGAGATGCATGGAGCGGCAGATCTTGCGGTCACACTTGAAATTGATGCACATGTCGGCAAAAACTGGTATGAGGCAAAATAAAGATCTGTCATCATTTATGAGGGATGATGCGTTGGACTGCATATGTCCGGATGGTACGAGAGAAAAAATGGATGCGGGGAGCATGGAACGGATGAAATTTATCGGAATTACCGGCGGCGTCGGTGCGGGAAAATCAGAAATACTTCATTATCTTGAAACAAAAGATGGTGTAAAAGTCATGTTGGCGGATGAAATCGCGCATGAGCTGATGCTGCCCGGGACAGAATGTTATCAGAAATTAAAAGACATGTTTTCGGATGAGGATATCTGGAATGAAGATGGTTCGTTTGACCGGAAAAAGTTAGCAACAGTCATCTTTTCAGATGAAAAAAAACGGGATGCATTAAACGGAATCGTACATCCGGCAGTCAAAAAATATATCAGAACTGTTGCGGATACAGAGCGGGAAAATGGAGTGCTGAAAATCCTGGTTTTAGAGGCAGCATTGCTGATTGAAGAACATTATGATGAAATTTGTGACGAACTTTGGTATATTTATACCAGAGAGGATATAAGAAAAGAACGCCTTATGAGATCGCGCGGATATTCCCCGGAGAAAGTACAGCAGATTTTTGACAGTCAGTTACAGGAAGCGGTTTACCGGAAACACTGTAAAGTGGTGATCGATAATAATGGAACGGTGGAAGATGCCATAAGGCAGATTGATTTGGCAATCACAAATATGGAAAATGAGTAGGAGATACTGCAGATGAGCGACGGAAAAGACATGGAACAGCCATTGGTGTTCGGACTTGACATTGGTACAAGAAATGTAGTTGGAACTGTAGGTTACCGTACAGAGGATCAGTTTATCGTAACTGCACAGTATATCATGCAGCATGATACAAGAGCGATGTTAGATGGACAGATCCATGATATCGGACGTGTATCAGGGACGATAAGAAAAGTAAAAGAACAGTTGGAAAAACAGATCGGAAAAACCCTGACAGAAGTATGTATTGCTGCCGCAGGACGTGTGCTTAAGACGGTTACAACAAGTATCAGTTACGATTATCCGGAGGAAAGCGTAGTCACCGGAGAAGATATACATACACTTGATCTGCTTGGAATTGAAAAGGCACAGAAAATTTTACAGGAAATGAATGATACCAACTACAAGTTCTACTGTGTTGGATATTCCGTGGTCAAATACTTCTTAAATGATGAACCGTTTTCAAACATTGAATCCCACAAAGCGGACCGTATCGGCGAA
>ULRY01036080.1_pt1 | contig 13072 bp, 8 predicted proteins | sample 1955941 | NCBI WGS metagenome assembly ULRY01 (sample SAMEA4835696, study PRJEB28245) | human gut metagenome | biome: gut microbiome; material: fecal sample | place: Denmark | collected 2008 | reverse complement strand
CCCAGCCATATCCGTTTCTTGAAAATCCTATAATAAAATCATCACTGTACTGATATAACATACTGTATGTAAGTCTGCCATATATTCCTTTTCTAAATAGTGGATCCATCTCTATAAATGGCACAAGCTCTTTTTTCCAGCCATCATTCCACTTATAATCAAAGCCCAGACCTCCGTCTGCAATATCACCTGTAACAAATTGCCATCCGCTTGATTCCTCGGCTGCAAGAATTGTATTTTTTTGCAGTGAATCAACCATTTTTCTTACATTCTGGATAAATTCAACCGCATTAATATTTTCTTTTCCACCATAAATATTCGGAATCCATTCTCCCGGTTTTCTGCCATAATCAAGATAAAGCATAGACGCAGTCTCAGAAAACTTCAATCCATCAACATGATACTCTTCAATCCAGTATCTTATATTAGACATCAGAAAACTTCTTACCTGTGGTTTTGAATAGTCAAATGAAGCAACATTTAATTCCGGATGATTGTCAAGATTGACTTTTCCTGTATCATAAAGGTGCGTTCCGTCAAAATATACAAGACTATATTCACCCTGACTCATAAATGCACCATTCCAGTCTATGATAACACTGATATTTTTCTTATGCATCTTATCAATAAATGCCTTTAACCTAAGGCCTCCAACCTCACAATTTACAGCATAAAAATTTATTGTCTCAGCCGATGAGCCATTTCTTACAGCACAGACATTCATTATCTCAACACAGTTAAATCCCAGTGCTTCAATTCTGTCTTCAATTGTATCATCTTTTAAATCAAGAATGTCAATCTCACATATACTAAGCGGTTTATGTTTCGTATCTTCCTGTTTCCAGCCTGCATCAGTCCACTTGAAATTTTTCTCTTCAGGATTAACTCCTGCCAGTGATGCATAAATAACGTCATTAGAAGCGGACTGTGCATATGGGTCTGCCTTTTTTACAACCTGTCCGTCTTTTAACTTTATTTCATAACAGTATGGTGTTTTGGACTTCATATCTGGTATAAACAGGAAAAATATCCCTGTATCATAATCCTTTTCCATCTGGAACACTCGTCCGTCCCACTTGTTAAAAGCCCCGATAACACTGACTCTTCTGGCATCAGGTGCCCATATTCCAAAAATCATTCCACTGATTCCATCGACAACTGCTTCATGACTTCCCATGTATTTGTATGCATCCTGTGCACTGCCTGTCATAAATTTATTAATATTATATTCACTCCTGCCATTTTGGGAAATTTTAAGCAACGCATGCATACATTCCTGTCTTCCATATGAATATATATCTTTATATTCTGTTTTTTTACCATATATATCTTCTTTGACAAATGTATATGAAACTTTTTTTCTACCGGGAAGCAGTACAGCAAAAAAACCTGCCTCATCCATTTTTTCCATTGGATAAAGCTTCTTTCTTCCATCAACTCTTACATTCATCTCCACTGCATCAGGTGCAAATGTCTGTATAAGAAATCCATCTTTACATATACGTCCACCAAGCAGTTCCATCGGCTCATCGCATTCAGAATATACAACGCCTTCAATTGAAGGCCAATCCATTAAATCATATAATCTATTCCCCATATTTAACCCCATCAGATATTTTTTTCAACCCATGTTTTAAAAAGTTCTGTCCAGACGTATACTTCCGGCTCAAAATGTTTTCCGTCCTTTGTATCAGTCTCTTTCGTTCCAAGCCCAAGTCCATGATTTCCATTAGGGAATATATGAAGTTCAAACGGAACTTCTGCTTTTTTTAAAGATTCTGCAAAAAGAAGTGAATTGTCCACAGGTACGCTTCCATCTGAAAAAGTATGCCACAGAAACGTCTTTGGCGTATTACTGCTGACACGTTCCTCCAGCGAAACAGACTTAACAAGTTCATCATATCTGTCTCCCAGAAGTCTCTCAAAAGACTTTCTGTGTGCCTTAGGTCCTGATGTTATAACAGGATATCCTAACAACAGTCCGTCCGGTCTTACTTCTTTTGGACTTACATGAAGTACATTCTGAATAAAATCTGCAAGTTCCGGCTGATCATACATTGTCGCAAGACTTGCTGCAACATGTCCGCCTGCCGAAAAACCTGCAATAATAATTTTATCCGGATTTATATCCCATTCTTTTGCATGATTTCTCACATAATTAATTGTATATGCTGCTTCATATAATGCACATGGGAATTCATCCGGCATAAGGCTGTATCTTAAAACCACTGCGTTATAGCCAAAATCAAGCATTTTTAATGCGACAGCTTCACCCTCACGCGGTGAATGATGCTCATATCCACCGCCCGGACATATTATAACAAGCGGCCTTTCAAATACATTCTGATAATCCGGATACATTTCTTTTATATACGTTGTAAAAACAGCGTCCGCACCTTTGTGCTTTATACCAAGTTTTTCATAATCAATATCTATTTTAATATTTTCGTGTATCATAAAACAGCACACCTTTCATTATATCCTGTGAATAAACAATCCACTTCTTAATTTTGGTTCAAACCATGTTGACTTTGGCGGCATTAACTTTCCTGCATCAGCAACTGCAAAAAGTTCTGCTATAGATGTTGCATACATAGAAAATGCAACTACACAATCCTCCCTGCATCTTTTCTCAAGTTCTGAAAGTCCTCTTATTCCACCGACAAAATCAATTCTCTTATCTGTCTTTGGATCACCTATTCCAAGTACAGGTGCAAGCAGATTGTCCTGCAAAACCGCAACATCAAGCCCATCAACCGGATCATCTGACATAATATCTTTATGTGCTGTAAGCTTGTACCATTTTCCACCAAGATACATACCAAATGTTCCTTTTTTATCAGGTGATACCTGCCTATCACTCTCAGCTATATCAAATTTTTCTTTAATCTTATTTAAAAATTCTTCCTGTGTATATCCATTCAGATCTTTAACAACCCTGTTATATGGAAGAATCATCAATTCTTCATCAGGAAAAAGCACGGACAGAAAATAATTAAATTCTTCATTACCTGTATATCCCGGATTTTCCCGTCTTCTCTTCAATCCTACTTTTACTGCAGAAGCTGCTCTGTGATGTCCGTCAGCAATGTAAACAGAATCAATTCCTTCAAATGCCTTTCTAACATTTTCAACAAGTGTTATATCTGTCATTTTCCAGACCTGATGGCGTATTCCGTCAGGAGATATAAAATCATATAATGCTTTATTCTCCTTAGTCTTTTTTACAGCATCATTTATTACACTGTCAGCTCTGTAAGCCAGGAAAATAGGTCCTGTCTGGGCACTTAATGTATCAACATGTGTTATTCTGTCAACTTCTTTATCAGCTCTTGTATTTTCATGTTTCTTTATTACATTATTAAGATAATCATCAATAGATGCACATGCAACTATACCGGTCTGTGTTCTTTTGTCCATTGTAAGTGCATATATATAATATGTCTTATCTGTATCTGTTATAAATGTTTTATCAGCCAGAGCTTCTTCAAATAATTCTTTTGCTTTTGCATAAACTTCAGGAGCATATGTATCTGTAGAATCATCGAACTGTGTCTCTGCTCTGTCGATTTTAAGGAAAGACAACGGCTCTCTTTTAACCTCACAAACAGCTTCCTGTCTGTTGTATACATCATAAGGAAGTGCTGCTACTCTTGCCGCATCTTTTTCATTAGGTCTTACACATTCAAACGGTTTAATTAATGCCATTACTTTTCTCCTTTTCCTGCTTATAATTATTTTTCTTTAAAAATCAGGCATTAAGTTTATCAGTCAATACCTTCAATTCATTAGATATAGATATGATTTCATTTATTGTTGCATTGTTTTGCTCGCTTACTGCAAATGTATCACTTGCATGGGCTGCAACTTCTTCTGTGATAGCCGAAACAGTTGAAACGCTGTCAACAATCTTCTTATTAGCTTCACTGAGTCCATTTACAATATTTGTAAGTGATTCGGCATTAATAAGAATTTTTCCTGTATTATTTTCAATTATTGAAAAGCTTGCTGCTGTTTCTTTTGTAGCAGCATCCTCTTCCTTTATCATCTCAACCATCTGACCCGTAACATCTACAACATTCTTAATTACATCTGAAATATTTGTAATCATGTCTGTAATTTTTACAGTTGCATTCTGTGTCTCATCTGCCATTTTTGAAATTTCGGAAGCAACAACTGCAAAGCCTCTTCCTGCTTCCCCGGCACGAGCTGCCTCGATACTTGCATTAAGTGCCAGAAGGCTTGTCTGTGATGTAATCTCAGTAATAATATCAACAATTGAATTCATCTTTGCCATATCGTCATTAAGAAGCGAAAGCTGCTTGGTTACAGCATTGCCCGATTCAACGGACTCATTAACTTTATTAACAAGCATTGCCACATTCTTATTGCCTGCATCTACTGCTTTTTTAGTATCATTGATGCTATTTGTGATTTCTTGTGAACCATTCTTTACATCATCAACTTTATTCTGGATATTTTCAGTCATTTCAAGCTGTTTCTGTACAGCATCCGCTGTATCTGTTGAACCTGTATTTACTTCTGCCATAGCTTCCCTTGTCGCATTAATAGATTCACCAAGTGATAAAATTTTGCTGTTTACATTTTCAATATCAGCAGCCATTTTACCTGAAATTTCCATTGTATTATTAAGTATTCTTTCTGTTTCGCGGCTCTGTTTCTCAATCTGTTTTAATTTTACTACGCTATTAATTTCAAGTGTTTTTGATGTATACATACAGTAAAGTGAAATCAATACAATAACAAGCACCTGTATCTCAATTGATGCAGTATCGCTCATTGTATATGTTCCGTTTGCAAGAAATAATACAACCTGTGCAATGTTAATAATTATAACACCTGTATTAATAGGAATTGAATATTTATAATCATTATATACTGTGATTGCTATAAGCATTGGAATTACATATGTAAATACAAGTTTATTATTTGTGGTAAACATTATGAAAATATAAAATATTGCAAAGCCATATCCTATAAAATGCTTTATATGCGTTGAATTCTTATCTTTTTTATATACAATCCACTCCGCTACTGGTGAAGCAATTCCTATTACAATAGTAAGCAATACATATAATAATGTCCTGCTTCCTTTTGCAAATTCAGCTAAATATGCAATACCTATAGCAACTGAAACTATAGTATGGCATACTATTCCGACTTTGTTACATCTGGCCATCTCCGACTGTGACTCAATCTTATCTACAATCTTATCCATACCTTTCTTCGCAGCTTCCTGTATCTGTTCATGCTTCTCATTAATTTTTTGAGATTTATCCTGTATTTTTTGCTCTATTGCTCCCATATATAACTCCTCCTTGTTATTCATAAGAAAACACATAAATATATTTTACAACAAAATACTTTATAAATAAAGAAAAACGGATGAAAGAAATATTTTAATTTTCAAACATCCGTTTTTTAATTACAATAAACAATTGCAAAATATTACTTTATAACTCTTACCTTAATAACACCTTCAATAGATGCAAGTTTGTCAACTACTGTCTCAGATGCAGACTCACTTATATCAAGCATTGAATATGCATAGTCACCTCTTGACTTATTAGCCATCTCTTCAATGTTAATACCTTCATCTCCCATAACAGATGTAATCTTGCTGATTATAGCCGGTACATTCTTATGGCATACAGCTACTCTGCCGGCTGATGTGCATACACCCATGTCACATGCAGGATAGTTTACAGAATTAACTATATTACCATTCTCAATGTAGTTACGAAGCTCTTTTACAGCCATAATTGCACAATTATCTTCTGCTTCTGCTGTTGAAGCACCGAGATGAGGAAGAACAATTGCACCTTCCATTCCAGCTGTAACAGGGTTAGGAAAATCTGTTACATACTTCTTAACTCTGCCAGACTTTAATGCTTCACCGATTGCTTTCTCGTCAACAAGTACATCTCTTGCACAGTTGATAATAATAGTTCCGTCCTGCATCATATCGAATGCTTCTTTATTAATCATTCCCTTTGTACTGTCAAGTGCCGGAACATGAACCGTAATATAATTACATTCTTTATATATATCTTCAACATTGACAATATGTTTAACTTCACTTGAAAGATTCCATGCTGCATTTACTGAAAGATATGGATCATATCCGTATACTTCCATACCAAGTGCAATTGCCGCATTGGCAACAAGCTGTCCAATAGCACCAAGTCCGATTACACCAAGCTTTTTACCTTTGATTTCCTGACCTGCAAATGCCTTCTTGGCTTTCTCTGTAGCCTTTGCAATATCAGCATCATCCTTATTTGCTTTAACCCATTCGTTACCGCCGATTATATCTCTTGATGCAAGAAGCATTGCTGCAAGTACCTGCTCTTTAACAGCATTGGCATTAGCACCCGGTGTATTAAATACAACAATACCAGACTCTGCACATTTATCAAGAGGGATATTATTAACACCTGCACCGGCTCTTGCAATTGCAAGAAGGTTATCACCAAGTTCCATATCATGCATTTTAGCACTTCTTACAAGTACTGCCTGTGCATCTTCAAAACTGCTTTCTGTATTATAATCATCTGAAAATAAATCAAGACCAACTGACGCAATATTATTTAAGCAATTAACGTTTACCATTATTTTGTATTCTCCTTTTCAAACTTCTTCATGAACTCAACAAGTTTCTCTACACCTTCAATTGGCATAGCATTGTAGATAGAAGCTCTCATACCGCCAACAGTTCTGTGTCCTTTAAGATTTACAAAACCTGCCTTTGTTGCTTCTTCAACAAACTTAGCATCAAGTTCTTTATCTCCTGTTACAAAAGGAACATTCATAAGTGAACGATCTTCTTTTACAACTGTTCCATTGAAAAGCTTGCTCTCATCAAGGAAATCATAAAGAATCTTTGCTTTCTTCTCATTGTGTTCTTTCATAGCTGAAAGTCCACCCATCTTCTTAATCCACTTAAATACCTTGCCACAGATATAAATGTTATAGCATGGAGGTGTATTATAAAGTGAATCAGCATCTGCCTGTGTCTTCCATTTAAGCATTGTAGGAGTTCCAGGAAGAACATCATCTGTAATTAAATCCTCTCTTATAATTGCGATAACAACACCTGCTGGTCCGATATTTTTCTGAACGCCGCCATATACAACGCCATACTTTGTAACATCCATAGGTTCTGATAAGAAACAAGATGAAACATCAGATACAAGAATATGTCCCTTTGTATCAGGAAGCTTCTTATATTTAGTACCATAAATTGTATTATTTTCGCAAATATATACATAATCTGCATCTTCCGGAATGTCAAGATCTGAACAATCCGGGATATATGAATATGTTTTGTCTTCTGAAGAAGCAACGGCAATTGCATCACCATAAATCTTAGCTTCCTGGTATGCTTTCTTAGCCCACTGTCCTGTTATAATATATGCTGCTTTCTTATTCTTCATAAGATTCATAGGAACCTCTGCAAAGAACTGCGACGCACCGCCCTGAAGGAATAATACCTTGTAATTATCCGGAATATCCAACAAATCTCTTAAATCAGCTTCAGCTTCTTTAATGATATTGTCGTATACTTTGGAACGATGGCTCATCTCCATAACTGACTGGCCGCTTCCCTTGTAATCAAGCATCTCTGCTGCTGCTTCCTTCAATACCTCTTCCGGTAATACTGCCGGACCTGCGCTAAAATTATAAACTCTTGCCAATTTCTTCCTCCTATTATTCAGCCTGTTGAAATCACTATTATAAAATATGTCTCAACTAAGCTTTTAATTTAATAATTAATAGACATTTTATGACAATCTTTATTGTATGTCAACAATTCATTCTCTATTAATATTCTTTTGTTCTTTTATTTAGTAATCTCTTCTATATACGTAATATTCTTTAGTTATTTTTGTTTTTATTTTCCAAATCCTGTCTATCAAAAGCTTCAGAGATTGCAGCTCCAGGTGAAACCATTGGAAATACCTTGTCTTCCCTGTCAATAAGACAGTCAATTACACACGGTATATTTAATTCTATAGCTTCTTTGAGTGCCGCTTTAAATTCTTCAATTGATGAAACTCTGTAACCTTTCGCACCAAGGCCTTCAGAAACTTTCACAAAATCAACCGTATCATCAAGAACCGTCGAAGAATAACGCTTTCCATAGAATAAATCCTGCCACTGACGAACCATTCCAAGTACATGATTATTAAATATAATCTCAATAACAGGAATATTGTAACGTGTCGCTGTTGCTATTTCATTCATATTCATTCTGAAGCAGCCATCACCTGCAATATTAATTACAACTTTATCCTTACGGCCAACTTTTGCACCTATAGCAGCACCAAGACCGAATCCCATAGTTCCAAGACCACCTGATGTTATAAGTGTTCTTGGCTGTTTGTATGTATAATGCTGTGCAGCCCACATCTGGTGCTGTCCTACATCTGTTGCAATAATAGCATTACTGTCTGTAATCTCATTGATTGTCTCCATAATATAAGGTCCGTTAAGACAATCTTTTCTGTAACGCATAGGGTACTTTTCTTTAAGTTCTTTGATGTGCTCAATCCATTCATGATGCTCAAGCTGTCCAATCTTTGAATTAACACGTTTTAAGACTTCAAGTGCATCTCCTATTACGCATGCATCTGTTTTAATATTTTTATTAATTTCAGCTGCATCAACATCAAAATGAATAATTTTTGCATTGCTTGCAAACTTAGACGCATTACCTGTGACTCTGTCCGAAAATCTTGCACCAATTGCAATAAGAAGGTCACATTCTGAAACACCATAATTAGATGTCTTTGTACCATGCATGCCAAGCATACCTGTATAGAGTGGATCTGAATTATCAAATGCACCTTTTCCCATAAGTGAATCAGCCACAGGAGCATCTATTTTATGTACAAAGCGTGCAAGTTCTTCTGAAGCACCTGAAAGTACAACACCGCCTCCGACAAATACAAATGGTTTCTTTGCCTGTGCAATCATCTCTGTGACTGTGTCAATATCCTCTTCACGTATTGACTCTGTCTTTCTTTCAATCAGCTTTGGTGTCTCCTTTACATAATCACACTCCGCAGCAGTTGCATCTTTTGTTACATCAATAAGTACAGGCCCCGGTCTTCCCTCCTGTGCTATTCTGAATGCCTTACGGATTGTATCTGCAAGTGTGTTTACATCTTTTACAATAAAATTATGTTTTGTAATAGGCATTGTAACACCCTGGATATCTATCTCCTGAAAACTGTCTTTTCCAAGAAGTGGAACTGTTACATTACATGTAATTGCAACAACAGGAGTTGAATCCATATAAGATGTCGCTATACCTGTTACAAGGTTGGTTGCACCAGGACCTGATGTTGCAAAGCATACACCTACTTTGCCTGTAGCTCTTGCATATCCGTCTGCTGCATGTGCAGCCCCCTGCTCATGTGATGTAAGTATATGTGTAATCTCATCAGAGTGTTTATAAAGTGCATCATATACATTTAAAATAGCACCGCCCGGATAACCGAATACTGTATCTACACCCTGTTCTTTTAAACATTCAACAATTATTTCTGAACCATTTAACTTCATTTGGCCGTTCATCCTTTCAATAAAATATTACCCTCTTTATTTATCAGGAGTCTGTAAAATTGCACCTCTGTTACCTGATGTAACCATAGAAGCATATCTTCTGAGATAACCTGTTGTGACTTTAGGTTCTCTTGGCTGCCATTTAGCTTTTCTTGCTGCAAGCTCCTCATCTGAAACCTTGAGTTCAAGCTTCAATTCCGGAATATTAATGCTTATTACATCGCCCTCTTCAACAAGTGCAATAGGACCACCGACTGCTGCTTCCGGAGATACATGTCCGATAGAAGCTCCGCGGCTTGCACCTGAAAATCTTCCGTCTGTGATAAGGGCAACGCTTGAACCAAGCCCCATACCTGCAATCGCTGATGTAGGATTAAGCATTTCTCTCATACCAGGACCACCTTTAGGGCCTTCATATCTGATTACAACAACATCACCTGCTACAATCTTTCCACCCTTAATAGCTGCAATTGCATCTTCTTCACTGTCAAATACTCTTGCAGGACCTTCATGTACCATCATTTCTTCTACTACTGCTGAACGCTTAACAACACTTCCGTCAGGAGCAAGATTTCCAGAAAGAACAGCAAGACCGCCTGTCTTACTGTATGGATTATCAACTGTACGGATAACTTCCGGATTAAGATTTACTGCATTTGCAATATTCTCACCGACAGTCTTACCTGTTACAGTCATACAGTCTGTATGTAAAAGTCCAATATCTGCAAGTTCTTTCATAACTGCATATACACCACCCGCTTCATTTAAGTCTTCCATATATGTAGGACCAGCCGGTGCAAGATGACAGAGGTTAGGTGTCTTTTCACTTATTTCATTTGCGAACTTAATATCAAAATCAAAGCCCACTTCATGTGCAATAGCAGGAAGATGAAGCATACTGTTTGTAGAGCATCCAAGTGCCATATCAACTGTAAGAGCATTAAGAATTGCATCTTTTGTCATAATATCTCTTGGACGGATATCTTTTTTAAGCATATCCATAACTGCCATACCTGCATGTTTTGCAAGTCTGATTCTGTCAGAATATACAGCCGGTATTGTACCATTGCCGCGAAGTCCCATACCGAGAGCCTCTGTAAGACAGTTCATAGAATTTGCTGTATACATGCCTGAACATGAACCACATGTAGGACATACTTTTTCTTCGTATTCTCTTACCTGTTCTTCTGTCATTGTACCTGCTGCATAAGAGCCAACTGCCTCAAACATTGACGAAAGACTTCTCTTTCTGCCACCTACATGTCCTGCAAGCATTGGACCACCACTGACAAATACAGTAGGAACATTAATTCTTGCTGCTGCCATAAGAAGTCCAGGTACATTCTTGTCACAGTTAGGTACCATAACAAGTGCATCAAACTGATGTGCTGTAGCCATACATTCTGTAGAATCTGCAATAAGGTCTCTTGTAACAAGAGAATATTTCATTCCTACATGTCCCATTGCAATACCATCACATACTGCGATTGCAGGAAATACAACAGGAACGCCGCCAGCTTCAGCAACACCAAGCTTAACAGCATTAACAATCTTATCAAGGTTCATATGTCCCGGAACAATCTCATTATATGAACTTACAATACCAACTAATGGCTTATCCATCTCTTCTTTTGTAAAGCCAAGTGCATTAAACAGCGAACGGTGTGGTGCCTGCTGCATGCCTTTTTTTACGTTATCACTTTTCATAAAAATTAATCTCCTTATCTCATTCTGTTTTTATTTAATTCCTGTTTAAACTCCGGCAGGATTATCATTTTATTTCATTAAACTATAAAATATCAAAAAACTTATTTACGCAAGATGATTAGCAATAAGGTCGCCCATCTGTGTAGTTGTACACTGTGTCATTCCTTCAGACATAATATCAACTGTTCTGTAATTTTCTTTTAAAACCTGTGCAACAGCTGCCTCAATAGCATCTGCTTCCTTGTCAAGATCAAGTGAGTATCTTAACATCATTGCAGCTGAAAGAATTGTGGCAATAGGATTAGCAATATTCTTTCCTGCAATATCAGGTGCTGAACCATGGCTAGGCTCATAAAGACCAAGTTTTGTCTTTCCAAGGCTGGCACTTGAAAGCATTCCGATAGAACCTGTTATCATGCTTGCTTCGTCTGATAAGATATCACCAAACATATTTTCAGTAAGAATTACATCAAACTGGCCAGGATTCATTACAAGCTGCATTGCACAGTTATCAACAAGCATATTAGTAACTTCAACTTCCGGATAATCCTTTGACACTTCAGCAACAACTTTTCTCCAGAGTCTTGAAGAATCAAGTACATTTGCTTTATCAACACTGACAAGTTTCTTTCTTCTCTTCATTGCAATCTCAAAACCTTTAATTGCGATTCTTCTGATTTCTTCTTCATTATATGTAAGCGTATCCACTGCTGTCATCACACCGTTTACTGATTCTGTGTGACGCTCTCCAAAATAGAGACCTCCTGTAAGTTCTCTCATTATAACCATATCAAATCCGTCACCGATTATCTCATCCTTTAAAGGACATGCATCCTTTAATTCACTATATAAATAAGCCGGACGTATGTTTGCAAAAAGTTCAAGATCTTTTCTTATCTTCAAAAGACCTGCCTCCGGTCTTAAATTCGGTGCCACATCATACCACTTCGAATTACCGACATTGCCGCCGACAGCACCAAGTAAAACAGCATCTGACGCTTTCGCCGTATTAACTGCTTCTTCTGTGAGAGGCACACCATAAGCATCTATAGAACATCCACCCATAAGAATTTCAGTATAATCAAATTCATGACCATATTTTTTACCTACAGCATCAAGTACCTTTCTTGCCTCTCTTACTATCTCCGGACCAATTCCATCTCCAGGAATCAATGTTATCTTATAACCCATATCATTTATACCCAGCTTTCTATATATTCTTAGTTTTTAGCTTTCATATTATAATAACGTATTTATTATATTTTTACAAGTTGTTTTAATGTATGCTTTCGCATAAGTTAATGAAGTATTTTTCATTAACATTTTAATATTCTATGCCTTCTCTCGCAGAAATTCCCAGATCAAACGGATGCTTTATTTTTTTCATTTCCGTAATATAATCCGCATGCCTGATTAGTGCCTCATCCGGATTTCTTCCGGTAATCACAATCTCAACGCCTTCATGGTTTTCCAGAAGATAACCTGTTTTTGCCCTGTCAACCTGATTATATTCATAAGCAGATGCAAGTTCATCAAGGACAACAACGCTCACATCATGTTTTTTGTATACATGTTCAAAAATAGTATCCAATATATTGTCATGTTCTTTTTTCTGCATATTTCTATCAGCTTCACTCATTCTGCTGTAAAATCCATAGTCTTTTGAAGCCCTTAAAACCATTACGTCCGGTATCTGTGCTAATGCATCAACTTCTCCGCTTGCTCTCCCTTTCATAAACTGTGCAAATATGACCTTTAGCCCTCTGCCTGCGGC
>ULRY01048440.1_pt1 | contig 13484 bp, 9 predicted proteins | sample 1955941 | NCBI WGS metagenome assembly ULRY01 (sample SAMEA4835696, study PRJEB28245) | human gut metagenome | biome: gut microbiome; material: fecal sample | place: Denmark | collected 2008 | reverse complement strand
GTGCATATGCTTTGTGCCTGTGGTTGCAATTTCATCCACAAGGCAAAAATAATCGGGACTGAACAGATGCAGAGTATTCTTGACCGCATTATGGTCAAGCTCGTAATCATCAGGGTTATTTATGGTCAACAGCCACTTCCTCGACTGAGGATTTGAACTGCCCATATAAAAACCTCCCTGCTACTGCTACATTGCTACGATAGGGGTAATACTACCCCTATCGCAGAGTCTCTGCACGGTGTGCTTAAGGCACACCATGCAAAGACTGACTTAGTGCAGTTTAAGCCTTTCCCGCATTGGCAGTACGAATATTCTTCGCCGTTGCAGAAACCTTGTAGCCCTCGGGAGTCCAATACGGACACATCTCAAGTCCGTCAAAGATGACCACCGGATAATGCCTGTCATCAGGCTTTTCAAGTTTGCACTCGCCGTCAATCTTAACCGTCAGCTTTTCAAAAGCCTTGTCAGGCAAGGCAACGGTGTATTTAAATCCGCTGACCTCACCTGTTCTCTTGCCGTTCTCATAGACATATGACGGTGCAACATCAACAAGCACAGGATTTTTGCCGACAGTCTTGTTGGCATCAATTTCAACTAAATTGATATTCATAATTTTACCTCCGAAAAAATAATTTATCATCGATGACAGCTAAATTATATCATCGGCAAATTAGATTCAACAGGCGATTTACTGTGTTCCCTTTTTTCGCATTCTGTGTTATAATAAAAATTTTTTCATACAGCTAATGCATCTTTAATTCTATATATTTTCTTATACTTCCCCCCTCTTTTTATCTGAAATCGGCATTTTATCAATCGTTTCATCTATTCTCTGATTTATTTCGTTAATCGTATTCGGAACTTCTTCGAAAAAATTTATATTTTTGCTGTAATACGGAATAAAATCAGAATTGACTTTCTTTAAAACGCTCCAATATATTTTTGATGCGGGGCAGTTACCCTCACAAATTCCTGCTTTATTGAGCAGAAATTTGCTCAGTCTGTAATCGACATTAAGCACCAAAACTGCACGAATTATTGTTATGGGTTTCATATCAAAATCATATCGGTTTACTATATGATCAACAGTTCCCTCGCCAAATCCGTACGCATCTCTATAATCAGCTCTTGAAACATTCATTGCTTCAAGAAGCTTGGTGAACGCCAAACCGATTGTATCGGCTTTGATCTGTTCAATAAATTTTTCAGTAGATAAAGTAATTGCGGCATCGCTTTTCATGATTGCCCACAAAACGCAATAGCCATGTATAAACCAAAAGTTTATATTGCATATATAAACTCCTTTCATTTTAAATTGATGTTTTTGCCGACTGAATCGGCGCCCAAACATCACGGGCGTTTGCCTAAATTTTATGTGAGGCAACTGCACATAGTTCATTTTTACCTGTTATCAGGTCTGTTTCAACCTATGTTTTTACTTTATCACTGTTAATAACATCTTAATTTGATGTCGTTCTTTATCTTCCTATCGCCTCCTTAACACAGCTGTCGGGATTTGGCATTATCTTGCAAACAAAAAGAGAGTACAAATAAAAATTGTACTCTCTTTATATACAATATTCTGTTTTTAGTATTTAAAAGGGCATACTACCCCCATCTTAATGCAATCTCTCTTTTTCAAATATCTCAATGTGACATCGTCACAAATCAATTCTTGACCATACGAATTGCTTCTGCATTTTCATAAATAAAAAAGTACAAATCATAAAATTTGTACCCTTCATAATCTTCAACACATGCAAATATCTTGCGTATGTATTTCTTCTATTTTGTCATTCTCAAGGTAAAAAAGGGTAAACTACCCCCTTGAGCTTAATTTCACGTTTTTTCCGATTAGGAATTCTAAAGATTCCGTTAAAAGTTTTAAAAACTTTCTTCTTAGTTTAATAATAAAAAATGGTTTTTCGGCATTTATGCCTACTTAAATGGTTTAAATTTAAATCTCTCACAAAAAGCGGTATAGAATGATGATGACTGTATTATTGTTTTAACATATATATTCCAACAATTCAAGTCTTTAGCAAAATTTTTCACACACTATTTTGCCCGTAAATGTCTAATCATAAAACTCAATCATAGCTCTCAACGCAAAAAGGATACACATCAAAGTGTACCCTTTTATTCTTAATATTTATCTTTCACGATGGATAAATTGAACGCAATTCACCCATTCAGTCCTGCCTTCTATTGATACTATCTCAAGCAGTAAATAATTCAATGTAGGTTCATCACGATTCACCACTAAATTATCAAAATACAAATTCTTTGTAAAAAGAATTCAGTCGAATAGCATTGAAATGACAGGTAAATTGTGATAAAATATATACAAAACTTACATCATTTGGCAATACATTTGATTCAAATATAGTAATATTTCAGTTGCAAAGTCAGGTATTATTTATGGAACTTATTAACAACACTACCAAAACGCTCAAAGATGATTTGTCCGTTGAGATAAAAAAAGGAAGCAAACTTTCCATTGCCGCTGCTTGTTTTTCAATTTATGCATTTCAGGAATTAAAAAAACAATTATCCGGAATTGATGAACTTCGTTTTATTTTTACCTCTCCTACTTTCACTACTGAAAAAGCTCCTAAAGAAAAGAGAGAATTTTATATTCCCAGACTAACCCGTGAAAAAAGTTTGTATGGTACAGAGTTTGAGATAAAGTTAAGAAATGAACTCACTCAAAAGGCAATTGCCAAAGAATGTGCCGAGTGGATAAAAAAGAAAGTTACATTTAAGTCGAATATAAGTGATAAGACAATTCAGGGCGGTATTGTAGTAGATGAAGTTGGATACACACCGATAAATAACTTTACAACAATTGAGCTTGGTTGTGAAAAGGGCAATGTAATCAGCACAACTATTGTTAAGGATAATTCATTGGCAAAGACATTGCTTGCGGATTTTAATGAAATTTGGAACAATAGTAAAGTATTGCAGGAAGTCACCGATGAGGTTATTGACAATATAACGGCTGCCTACAACGAAAATTCTCCTGATTTTATCTATTTTGTTACACTCTATAATATCTTCAACGAATTTCTTGAAGATATTTCAGAGGATGTTCTTCCTAATGAGGCAACCGGATTTAAAGAAAGCAAGATTTGGAATATGCTTTACAATTTTCAAAAGGATGCCGCTCTTGCAATCATCAATAAACTTGAAAAATACAACGGATGTATTCTTGCAGACAGCGTTGGTCTTGGCAAAACTTTTACTGCACTTGCTGTTATCAAGTATTACGAAAACAGAAACAAGTCTGTACTTGTTTTGTGTCCTAAAAAGCTGACAAACAACTGGAATACATATAAAGACAACTATATCAATAACCCTATTGCATCCGACCGTTTGAGATATGATGTGTTATATCACACCGACCTTAACAGAACACACGGTAAATCTAACGGTCTTGATCTGGATAGGCTAAATTGGGGCAACTATGATCTTGTAGTTATTGATGAATCGCATAACTTCCGTAATGGCGGAAAAATAATTGAAAATCCTGATGAAGATGATAAAGAAAACAGATATGTAAAACTTCTCAAAAAAGTAATTCGTGCAGGTGTGAAAACAAAAGTTCTCATGCTTTCTGCAACGCCGGTAAACAATCGTTTTAATGATTTAAAAAATCAGTTAGCACTTGCGTATGAAGGTCACACTGAGTACATTGACAAAAAATTGAACACCACTCGCTCTATTGACGATATATTTAAAAACGCACAAAGGGCATTTAATACTTGGAGCAAATGGGATGTTTCGGATAGGACAACAGACAATCTGCTGAAAATGCTTGATTTTGATTTTTTTGAAGTGCTTGACAGCGTTACAATTGCCCGCTCAAGAAAGCATATTCAAAAATACTACGATACTACGGATATAGGTACATTCCCGTCAAGGCTCAAACCAATATCACTCAGACCTAACTTAACTGATTTAAAATCAGCCATTACATATAATCAAATTTTTGAGCAGCTTATGCTCCTATCACTTTCAATATACACCCCCACCCACTATATTCAGGCAAGCAAAAAAGAAAAATATTCTGACTTATTTGGTAAAGATAAAGAAAAAATCGGATTCGACCAAATGGGTCGTGAGCAGGGTATTCGCAGACTTACTGCAATCAATTTGATGAAGCGTATGGAAAGTTCTGTTTATTCATTTAACCTTACGCTTACACGCATTAAGGCATTGATTGACAAAACCATAAAAGCGATTGACGATTTTAACAAGTTTACAGACACCAAACTTGACCTAACAGATATTTCTGATGTTGATGAATTTGACGATGAAGATCAGAATGTTGATGACCTTTTCTCTTTTGGTAAAAAATAAAAATCAGTCTTGCCGATATGGACTATGTTTCATGGAGAAAAAGTCTGCAAAAAGATGCAGATATTCTTGAACTGCTTACTCTTATGGTTGGTGATATTACACCTGAACATGATTTAAAGCTGCAAGAACTGTTGAAAATAATTGACAACAAGATAAATCACCCGATAAATGAAGACAATAAAAAGATAATTATTTTTACTGCCTTTGCCGATACGGCAGGATACTTATATGACAACGTAAGCACTTATGTAAAAACGAAATACGGTCTTAATACCGCAATGGTATCCGGTATGGTTGAAGGACGCACTACTTGTTCAAATCTAAAGAAAGACTTGAACACAGTGCTTACATGCTTTTCTCCAATATCAAAAGACAAAAAATTGCTTATGCCAAATGATGATACAGAGATTGATTTGCTCATTGCAACTGACTGTATTTCAGAAGGTCAGAATTTACAGGATTGCGATTATCTTATTAACTATGATATACATTGGAATCCTGTCCGCATCATTCAGCGATTTGGACGAATTGACCGTATCGGAAGCAAAAATAAAGTCATTCAGCTTGTAAACTTTTGGCCGGATGTAACCCTTGATGATTATATCAATCTTAAAGCAAAAGTTGAAACACGAATGAAAATTGTAGATATGACTGCAACAGGCGATGACAATCTGCTAAGTGATGAAGAAAAGACCGACCTTGAATACAGAAAAGCACAACTCAAACGCTTGCAAGAAGAGGTTGTTGATATTGAAGATATGTCAAGCGGTATTTCTATAATGGATTTGGGTCTTAATGAATTTAGACTTGATTTGCTTGAATATGTAAAGAATCATCCCGATATAGATAAAACACCTTTTGGACTTCATGCAGTCGCAAAAGCAAGTGATGAAATGCCGTCCGGAGTTATCTATGTGCTAAAAAATCGCTCCAACAGCGTAAACATAGATAATCAGAACAGACTTCACCCATTCTATATGGTTTATATCAGTGAAGACGGACAAGTTATATGTGACCATTTGTCGCCAAAAGCAATGCTTGACAAAATGCGTTATCTTTGCAAAGGCAAAACTGAACCATACACAGACCTTTGCAAACAGTTTAACAAAGAAACCCGTGATGGCAAAGATATGTCAAAATTTTCAGAATTGCTTGGCGATGCCATTTCATCTATTATCGAAGTAAAAGAAGAAAGTGATATAGACAGTTTCTTGGGTGGTGGACAGGTCAGCTTTTTAACGAACGAAATTAAAGGTTTAGATGACTTTGAACTTATTTGCTTCTTAGTCGTAAGATGAGGTGATTATAATGCTCGGATTACCAAAGGCGACGGAAATGAGTAAGCAGCTTCCGAAAAAAGCTATTTATACTAAATTTCAAATGAATACAGCAGAAAAAGCAAAAATTGATGCTGATATTTCAAGAATCACGATAGTAAATGAAATTGCTCCCAATAAGGTTAATATTCCTGCCGGAGAAGATGTAAAAAGTTTTTTTGTTTTGCTTGTTTCACTCAAAAAGAAAGAATATGATAAAAAAACGATAGCAACGCTTTCTAAGTTGATACCGCAGAATATTTTGTTTGTTCTTGAATATGAGAATGAAAGCAGACTTGCTATTTACCATACAAAGGTAATGCAGACAGAATGGAAACCTACTGAAAATCAACAAATTGAACTTCAGGGACTTAACCTTGATACAGTCTGGGAGAACATTGTTAAGGGTTTGGAGTGTGGAGTGTGGAATGAGGAGTTATCTCTTGATGAAAATTTAGCACTCCACGAACAGCAGGAAAAACTGCAAAAGCAGATTACCAAACTTGAAAAGCAAGCACGAACAGAGCGACAACCGAAGAAAAAGTTTGAATTGCATCAAAAAATCACTAAACTAAAAAAAGAATTAGGAGAATAAATATGGAATGGTTTAATAAGTTTATATCTATCTTAAAAATTCCACTAAAAATTTTGCTCCCGTCATTATGGATATTTAGTTTTGGTATTCTTTTTATGCCTGTACAAATATTAGAAAAAATCAATTTGTATGAGTGGAGTAAAAAGAATGGCTTTATGTTTGGACTAATTTTTGCAGTAACTACAAGTTTAATAATAGTATATATTATTACCTATTTGTTAAAGAAAATGAATAACTTTATTAGTAGTAAAACAAGAAACAAAAAAATAATTAAAGCTATAGAAAATATGAGTGAATATGAACGAAAAATTATTCTTGATGTTTACAAAGAAAAAACATATTCCGCCATATTGGATTATGCAAACCCTGTAGTAAAAACTCTATTGGCGAAAAGATATTTATATATGGGCAATAACGTTCCAGTTGAAATAACAATTGATAATCGTATGCACACAAGGATGACTTTACAACCATTTGTTAGACAAGCTTTAGAGTGGAAGTACAATAAAACTATTGATATGATAAAACATTTAGAAGACAAACTCAATAAAGCAAAAAAAGAAAATGATAAGCAAGAAATAATTAATAAAATAGAATCATATAAACAAATTGAAGTTTCTTTAAGGAGATAAACATGGACAAGTTAAAAATGCAGACAGTTAATAAGGCGGATGAAAATTTTAAGAAGTTGGCGGATATGTTTCCTAATGCCGTAACTGAGGCAAAGGACGAGAACGGTGAAGTAGTTCGTGCTATTGATAAAGATGTACTTATGCAGGAAATAAACACAAAGGTGGTTGACGGAAATGAGGAACGCTATCAGTTTACTTGGCCTGATAAGAAGAAGTCCGTTCTTCTTGCCAATGCACCGATAAACAAAACTCTCCGTCCATGCCGTGAAGAAAGCGTTGACTTTGATAATACAGAAAACCTTTATATTGAGGGCGATAATCTTGAAGTGTTAAAGCTTTTACAAGAAACTTATCTTGGTAAAATTAAAATGATATACATAGACCCTCCTTATAACACAGGCGGAGATTTTGTTTATGATGATGATTTTGTTCAAAATACGGCTGAATACCTTGCTAATAGCGGACAGTATGATGACGTAGGTAATAAACTCGTAACTAACACCGAAAGTAACGGTCGTTTTCATACGGATTGGCTTAATATGATGTACCCTCGTCTTAAAATTGCAAAAGACCTGCTGACAGATGACGGTGTGATTTTTGCTCATATTGATGATAATGAAGTCGAGAATTTAGGAAAGCTGTGTAATGACGTTTTTGGAGAAGATAACTTCATTAACATCATTACTGTTAAAACTAAAATTGGTGGCGTATCTGGAAGCTCTGAGGGAAAAAGCTTAAAAGATGTTACCGAGTTTATTTGGGTTTATGCTAAAAACAAGAATGAACTTTTGTTAAAACCAGTATATAATCACATACCTTTGTTTGACCGCATACAAAGCTATCTCGACGAGGGGAAAAGTTGGAAATATACTTCCATTATTACGAAGCTGGAGGGCAAAGTTCTTCTCAAAAGAGACGAAAAACATGATATGAATTTTTATGGCTATACTACTTTGGAAACTCAGTCCATTTCATCGTACGCCAAAGAGAATGGTATCAGTGAGCAGGATGTATACAACCGCTATGCAGACAAAATATTTAGAACAACCAATGCGCAGAGTAGCGTTCGTCAGACAGTGATTAAAGAAACGAAGGGATTTGAATATCCTATGTTCAGTTGTGAGTACGTACCGATTAAAGGGAAAAATGAAGGTAAAAAAATTGAGATTCTGTACAAGTCTGGTTCTACGGATGACCAGCGTAATATGGTTATGTTTTTATCCGATGTAGTGAAGAAGATTGATGGCGTATATTATTATTTAGATAAGGTATCGTCTTTGTGGGATGATATTGATTATAACAACCTTACTAAAGAAGGTGATATTGAATTTGCAAATGGAAAGAAGCCGATTAAGCTTCTTCAAAGAATTATCAATTTGGCTACAGAGGATGATAGTTATATTTTAGACTTTTTTTCGGGTTCTGCTTCTACAGCACACGCAGTCGTTCAACAAAATTTGGAAGATAACGGAACTCGTAAATTTATTATGGTACAAATTCCTGAAGAAACTGATGCCAAATCTAATGCACGAAAAGCTGGGTTTAGGACAATTTGTGAAATAGGCAAGGAGCGTATTCGTCGTGCGGGACAGAAAATTAGGAATGAGCAATTAGGAATTAAGAATGAAGGCGATAACTCCTCACTCCAAACTCCTAATTCCTCACTTGACACCGGTTTCCGTGTGTTGAAATGCGACAGCTCTAATATGAAAGATGTTTATTATAACCCTGCCGAGTATGAGCCGTCTCTTTTCTCAAGTCTTGAAGATAACATTAAAGAGGACAGAACGCCGGAGGATTTGTTATTCCAAGTTATGCTTGACCTTGGAATTTTGCTTAGCAGCAAAATTCAAGTTAGGAGTGAGAAAGTAGGAATGAGGAATTATTCTTACTTTGATGTTGAGGATGGATATTTGATTGCTTGCTTTGACAAAAACATTGATGAAGAAGTCATCACGGCTATTGCCAAGCAAAAACCATATTATTTTGTTATGCGTGACAGCTCTATGGCAAACGATAGTGTTGCAACCAACTTTGAGCAGATTTTCGCCGCATATAGCCCTGATACAGTAAGGAAGGTGCTATGATAATTCATAATGCATAATTCACAATTCATAATTGAGGAATACTATGAAAACAGATAATATTATTGTAGAAAAGAGTAAAGCTTTCGCTATTAGAATTATAAATTCATACAAATATCTTTGTGAAGAGAAACACGAATATATTTTGTCAAAACAACTTCTTCGTTCAGGAACGAGCATAGGGGCAAATGTTAAAGAGGCTATACGAGGACAAAGTAAAGATGATTTTATCCACAAACTGAATATATCACTTAAAGAGGCAAGTGAGTCAGAATATTGGATTGAGTTGCTATTTGAAACCGACTATATTACAAAACAACAATTCGACAGTCTTATTGGTGATTGTCGGGAGCTTATTAAGCTACTAACCTCTATTATTAAAACAAGCCGAAAGGAGGGTAAATAATTCATTATGCATTATGCATCATGAATTATGAATTGATTTGAAGTTTAATTTTAAGATTCAACAATATCAAACGGATGCAGTTGACGCTGTTATAAATGTCTTTAACGGTCAAGGCTTTCATGATAAAACAAATTACATCCGTGACCTTGGTAATAAAAATCAAACCGATGCGCAGATGACCATTAACACTCCCGATGAAGAATTTGATGTTATAAATGACATAGGATATAAAAACGAGCTTGTTGAACTTTCTGACGAGCAGTTATTACAAAATATTCACACCTTGCAAAGTCAGAATAACATAAAGCTCTCCCCTTCCCTTGTAAAAGATTTGGGCAGATGCAGTCTTGATATTGAGATGGAAACAGGTACCGGTAAAACCTATGTATATATCAAAACAATGTTTGAGCTAAATAAAAAATACGGCTGGAGCAAGTTTATTGTAGTGGTACCGAGCATTGCTATTCGTGAAGGTGTAAAGAAATCGTTTGAAGTAACCACTGATCACTTCATGGAATACTACGGCAAAAAAGCTCGTTTCTTTATCTATAACAGCTCTAACTTAAATCAGCTTGATAACTTTTCATCAAACTCAGGCATCAATGTTATGATTATAAATACACAAGCTTTTGCTACATCTCTTAAAGAAGGTGGCAGAAGCAAGGAGTCCCGTATTATTTATTCAGAGCGTGATGAATTTGCATCTCGCCGTCCAATTGATGTTATTAAAGCAAATCGTCCAATTTTAATTCTTGATGAGCCACAGAAAATGGGCGGTGATGTAACACAAAAGGCATTGAAAAACTTTAATCCGCTTTTCAGTCTTAATTATTCTGCTACCCACGCAAAACACCATAATCTTGTTTATGTACTTGATGCTCTTGATGCATTCAACAAAAAACTTGTCAAAAAAATTGAAGTTAAAGGTTTTGAAGTTAAGAATTTAAGAGGAACTGACAGCTACCTCTACCTTGAACAGATCGTCCTTTCTGATAAGAAGTCGCCAATGGCAAAAATCGAGCTTGAAATCGGATATAAAAAATCCATAAACAGGGAATCTCGAACACTTGGCGTTGGTGACGATTTGTATTATGTTTCGCAAGAAATGGAGCAGTACAAGGGCTATACCATTTCCTTTATTGAACCAGGCAGCAGAGAACGAGGAATACCCGCTTCCGTAACCTTTACCAACGGCGAGGTCATCAAAGCCGGTGATGTGGTGGGCGATGTGTCCGAAAAGGATATGCGCCGTATTCAAATTAGAGAAACTATCCTTTCTCATTTTGAAAAAGAAGAAAAACTCTTTGACAAGGGAATTAAATGCCTATCATTATTCTTCATTGATGAAGTTGCAAAATATCGTCAGTATGATGAAAACGGAGATGAAGTTCTTGGCGAGTACGGCAAGATATTTGAGCAGGAATACATCAGTGTATTAAACGACTATGTAACATTGCTTGATACCCCGTACCAAAGATATTTAAAGTTCATCTGTAGTGATGCAACTAAAGTACATACAGGTTACTTTAGTATTGATAAAAAAGGTCATGCTATTGACAGTAAATTAAAGCGTGGCAGTGAATTTTCCGATGATATTTCAGCATATGACCTTATCTTAAAGAACAAAGAAAGATTGCTTTCATTTGACGAGCCTACAAGATTTATATTTTCTCATTCCGCACTTCGTGAGGGTTGGGATAATCCAAACGTTTTTCAGATTTGTACACTCAAACATTCCGATAGCAACACTGCAAAGCGTCAAGAAGTCGGTCGTGGACTTCGTTTGTGCGTAAATCAGAACGGCAATCGTATGGATGCGGAAAGTTGTGGCGAATCTGTACATGATATAAATACCCTAACGGTTATTGCAAGCGAAAGCTATAAAACATTTGTTACGGATTTGCAGTCGGATATTAAATCTGTACTTTATGACAGACCTACTGTTGCAACGAGTGAATATTTCAAAGGCAAGTATGTTAAGGTTGATGATGTACCTACGCTCATTGACGATAAAACCGCAAATAAAATTTACAAATATCTTATCAAAAATGATTATATTGATGATGACGATAAGGTCACTGACAAATATCGTCAAGAAATTAAGAGTGGTACTGTCGCTGAACTACCGGAAGAATTAAAACCTATGACGGATGGTATACATACGCTTATTCAGTCTGTATATGATGACAACATTCTTCAAGATATGTTTACAGATGGTCACGAAACAAAAGTCAAAGATAATCCTCTTAATGATAACTTTGCCAAAAAAGAATTTCAGGCATTATGGAACGAGATAAACCACAAATACGCTTATACAGTAGAATTTGACAGCAATGAACTTATACAAAAAGCCATTGCTCATATTGATGATAAATTATTTGTTACTGAACTTCAATACACCACAACTGTCGGTCATCAAAAAGAAGAAATGAATGAATACGAAGTTGAGCGTGGAGCTTCCTTTACCAGCGAAAAAACGAGAGTACAAACACTTAGACACACTGAAACAAGTCAAGTCAAATACGATCTCATTGGCAAAATTACTGAGGGAACATCATTAACAAGAAAAACTGTATCAGCAATTTTACAGAGCATAAATATCAAAAAATTCTATATGTTTAGAAATAATCCTGAAGAATTTATTACAAAGGTTATCAGGCTTATCAATGAGCAAAAAGCTACAATGATTGTAGATCATATTTCTTACGATACTATTGAAGGAAAATACGATAGCACAATCTTTACAGCCGAAAAAAACACGCAGAGCTTTGATAAGGCGTTCCTTGCAAAAAAGCAATTCAGGATTATGTGTTTACGGATGGTTCTGCTGAAAAGAGTATTGAAAGAAGATTTGCAGAAGATTTGGATGCAGCGGAAGAAGTATGTGTTTACGCAAAACTTCCGAGAACATTTCAAATACCTACTCCCGTCGGCAATTATTCTCCTGACTGGGCTATCGCTTTCTACGAAGGAACGGTTAAACATATCTTCTTTATTGCTGAAACAAAAGGAACAATGGAAACGCTTAATCTTAGACCAATAGAGCAAGCAAAGATTTCTTGTGCCAAAAAATTGTTTAATGAAATGTCAACAAGCAATGTTGTTTACCATGATGTTGACAGTTACCAAAGCTTATTAGACATTATGAATTCAATATAAACAAAGAAGAAAAGTCGAGTTTGTGTGTTCAGCTTGACTTTTCTTCATACAACATAGTAATACACATTAAAAAAGTGAATACAAAACTAACAAATAAATGAAACAACTATAATACTTGTCAAATAAATACTATGGAAAATATAAGAATCAACAAAGTGCAGAAAGCGGCATTCGAACTAATTCAATCAGATGCAAGATTTTTAAATACAATAATTGATATCAATACAAATGCTAAAAATATTGATAGTAATTTTTTAATGATGTGTCAACCCTACATAGGAATATTTGCAGATGGTGCAGAACAATGGTGTCGAAAAATGGGGTTAGCCGCACCAGTGTTTAACAAAAAAGAAAAGACTTATTATTCTTCTCTTAGACAAGGGCATAAGCTTTTTGAAAAATCTTATAACGATTATACTAAAGCTCTAATGTATCGATTTTACAAAAGTGATAATTATTTCTTTAGAATAAGTGGATTGCGTAAAAATGCCTATTATAATGTAGGAACTGATATTTGCAATGGAGAATTCTGTGGCAATACAATTTTGTGTGCTTTACACACTCCCATTGATGATTTTGAAGATAAAAATTCAGGTGATTTCATTAGCGAGATGGGTGTAATCGTAGGTAAATTGGCTGCTTTTTTAGGGTGCAGAAACTTTCCTCCATATAATTACGATGATATCAATAACATAGTTATATATAAAGACTATCACTTTTATCACAATTGCCCATTAGTTTTAAAAAATGATGTAGGGTTTGTATTGTTTTCAATTCTTTGCAATATCAATTATGCAATAAAATTTGTTGAAAACTACTTCGTTGAAAACATTCCCCAAAAATTCAAATTTGCCTATTTACAATATTATTACCTTTGCGACTTTATAAGAGAAATGAACGAATTACTAAACACCAAGTTGGAATTAAATA
>ULRY01019420.1_pt1 | contig 13643 bp, 13 predicted proteins | sample 1955941 | NCBI WGS metagenome assembly ULRY01 (sample SAMEA4835696, study PRJEB28245) | human gut metagenome | biome: gut microbiome; material: fecal sample | place: Denmark | collected 2008 | reverse complement strand
CATGTAACTGGGGTCGCCCTCCTCGCGGAGGGCGTGGATAGAAATTTGATGGTCTCGCCGTCGATGTCGAAATCTGCCGTCGCCCTCCTCGCGGAGGGCGTGGATAGAAATTCTACCGAAGTCGTAAGAGCACCGATTTGGCGCGTCGCCCTCCTCGCGGAGGGCGTGGATAGAAATTCGCTGGTGCTGTAGCAGATGGCCCTCCCGTCCGGGTCGCCCTCCTCGCGGAGGGCGTGGATAGAAATTTGTAGGACAGCGGAATGTCGCCCCACGCTGCCTGTCGCCCTCCTCGCGGAGGGCGTGGATAGAAATCTCCGTGACCTCCTGCGCGGTCTGCGCCGTGGCCGTCGCCCTCCTCGCGGAGGGCGTGGATAGAAATGCGTAGCTGCGCGAGCCGTGTACCTCGAACTCCGTCGCCCTCCTCGCGGAGGGCGTGGATAGAAATTCGAAGCTCTCGTCCGTCAGGGTGCCGCCCTTAACGTCGCCCTCCTCGCGGAGGGCGTGGATAGAAATCCCTTGAGGGCGTTGAGGTATATCTCCCTCGCCAGGTCGCCCTCCTCGCGGAGGGCGTGGATAGAAATCTCCGCGCCATCAGCTCCGCCTCGAACAGCCGGACGTCGCCCTCCTCGCGGAGGGCGTGGATAGAAATTGCTTTGTGAACGCGGGCGGCAGCGCGAGCTACAGGTCGCCCTCCTCGCGGAGGGCGTGGATAGAAATACACTAACGGTCGCAATGCCCGTGTTGCTGGACGAGGTCGCCCTCCTCGCGGAGGGCGTGGATAGAAATAGCGGCATCCGTCTCACCTCCCGTCACAATCCAGGTCGCCCTCCTCGCGGAGGGCGTGGATAGAAATTTCGTTGTCGACCTTGCCGAACTCCAGCGGCCTCGTCGCCCTCCTCGCGGAGGGCGTGGATAGAAATAACCTCCAATCTGTGCTGCTGCGCCGCCGGGCAGGTCGCCCTCCTCGCGGAGGGCGTGGATAGAAATATATCTGTGCAGTAAAACAGCTTCCCTGATGGGAGCGTCGCCCTCCTCGCGGAGGGCGTGGATAGAAATTTTGTTGTGTGTTTTGTGTGGTATGGCTATACTGTCGCCCTCCTCGCGGAGGGCGTGGATAGAAATCTATCCCGGACAAGCTCAGATCCGTCTTGCTTGATGTCGCCCTCCTCGCGGAGGGCGTGGATAGAAATGCACGGCGCACCGCGCCTACCGCATGACCTTTTAGTCGCCCTCCTCGCGGAGGGCGTGGATAGAAATCGTTTTGCTCGTCGAACTTTGCGAGTCTCACGAGTCGCCCTCCTCGCGGAGGGCGTGGATAGAAATGCAAATCCAAAGACGCAAAGATCTACAACAAAACCGTCGCCCTCCTCGCGGAGGGCGTGGATAGAAATCGAACAGTTTATTTGCTGCTGCTCCTATTAGGGTTGTCGCCCTCCTCGCGGAGGGCGTGGATAGAAATGATTGGAAAGAATGCACAAAAGGGGCTTGACGAGTCGCCCTCCTCGCGGAGGGCGTGGATAGAAATAGAGCTTACGCCATGATATGGCAAGAGTGGTTTAGTCGCCCTCCTCGCGGAGGGCGTGGATAGAAATGAGTCCCTGCTGGTAAGTATGGTCATGTCGGATGCGTCGCCCTCCTCGCGGAGGGCGTGGATAGAAATAAACCACTTGTACGCATTCGCCGCCCAGCAGAAGTCGCCCTCCTCGCGGAGGGCGTGGATAGAAATTTTGCTGTATCCATATGCTTCTAGCTCCATTCGTGGTCGCCCTCCTCGCGGAGGGCGTGGATAGAAATTGTTCATTTAGTTGCCTCTGTTGCTTCGGTTGTTTGTCGCCCTCCTCGCGGAGGGCGTGGATAGAAATTCTACCAACTGGACGCTGACGGGGCCGTCGACGGTCGCCCTCCTCGCGGAGGGCGTGGATAGAAATCTGCCACTCGAAGCCCTTTTTGTTGCCGTCCTTGGTCGCCCTCCTCGCGGAGGGCGTGGATAGAAATAACAACGCAATGGGGACCGCCGAAACAAAAATGCGTCGCCCTCCTCGCGGAGGGCGTGGATAGAAATACCACCCGGAGGTTGTTCTGCCGGGCAAAAATCTGTCGCCCTCCTCGCGGAGGGCGTGGATAGAAATTCAATGTCGCCGAGTTTGCAGACCTGCACAACATGTCGCCCTCCTCGCGGAGGGCGTGGATAGAAATTGCGCAATGCATAAGTGAGGAGGGTGGCAAGTATGTCGCCCTCCTCGCGGAGGGCGTGGATAGAAATGGCTGTGAACACCAATGTATACGGAATCTACGACAGTCGCCCTCCTCGCGGAGGGCGTGGATAGAAATGTAATACTTTTGAACTTGGAATGCCTGTCGCAGTGTCGCCCTCCTCGCGGAGGGCGTGGATAGAAATTGGACGAGCTCCGGGTCAATCATCTGCGCCGTGGTCGCCCTCCTCGCGGAGGGCGTGGATAGAAATTCTTTTCGGTGGTCTTGCATCTGGCGCAAAGTGGGTCGCCCTCCTCGCGGAGGGCGTGGATAGAAATTTGAGGCATTCCGCCTGCGTCGTGCAAAGCTCTTGTCGCCCTCCTCGCGGAGGGCGTGGATAGAAATTCTCGTGCTGCTCGATTTTGCGCTCAATCAGCCAGGTCGCCCTCCTCGCGGAGGGCGTGGATAGAAATCATCGAAGCAGGCCGCGCGGTTCGCCTTGCTCGGGTCGCCCTCCTCGCGGAGGGCGTGGATAGAAATGTCTTGATGTACGCGGTGCTCTGGCAGAGTACATGTCGCCCTCCTCGCGGAGGGCGTGGATAGAAATGTTCACAAAGCCGCTGCGCAAGGAGCATCTCGACGGCATGTCGCCCTCCTCGCGGAGGGCGTGGATAGAAATTGGACGATTACGGCAACAAGGTCCTCTTTTCCGGTCGCCCTCCTCGCGGAGGGCGTGGATAGAAATATTGGCGGCTCCTTTCAGCGGCTCTCGCCGCGCCGTCGCCCTCCTCGCGGAGGGCGTGGATAGAAATCGGTCTGGCTGGCGTGGCTGTCCCGGATAAAGCTGTCGCCCTCCTCGCGGAGGGCGTGGATAGAAATCATACGATGGGCTCAACGTAGCCGAAGGTCTCGATGTCGCCCTCCTCGCGGAGGGCGTGGATAGAAATACGCCGTCGAGCATATCCCGGACGGCCTCGACGCGTCGCCCTCCTCGCGGAGGGCGTGGATAGAAATTAAGAAAGGCGGTACGGCAATGGCAAGAAAAAAAGCGTCGCCCTCCTCGCGGAGGGCGTGGATAGAAATTTGCACAAGCGGGGCGCGGACAATCAGGTTCCGGGGGTCGCCCTCCTCGCGGAGGGCGTGGATAGAAATAGCCTGTAAAGAACAGCGTAGATTTTGCGGTCGGTCGCCCTCCTCGCGGAGGGCGTGGATAGAAATACGATGAAAACGTGAATCACTGGGTACGGGCAGGTCGCCCTCCTCGCGGAGGGCGTGGATAGAAATGTTGCCGTCCAGAAATTCCATGACCCGGTGCGCGTCGCCCTCCTCGCGGAGGGCGTGGATAGAAATAGCTGCTTACAGGTTGAAAGCAGCAAGCCCGCCCCGTCGCCCTCCTCGCGGAGGGCGTGGATAGAAATACACTGGGCGTTGACACGGGCAAGAACATGGTCCGTCGCCCTCCTCGCGGAGGGCGTGGATAGAAATTTCAACTGGCGGCCGCACTCCGGGCAGAAGTTCAGGTCGCCCTCCTCGCGGAGGGCGTGGATAGAAATCGGCACTCGTTGGTCGTTTGCGGTTCGCGCAAGAAGTCGCCCTCCTCGCGGAGGGCGTGGATAGAAATAAGGTTGGCGTCACTCTGAGTCCGAACACAAATCCGTCGCCCTCCTCGCGGAGGGCGTGGATAGAAATATTTTTCGTTTGACACCAGTGGTGGGTAAGTTAGGTCGCCCTCCTCGCGGAGGGCGTGGATAGAAATAAACCACCGAAGTACACGATTGAACAGGTAAACAAGTCGCCCTCCTCGCGGAGGGCGTGGATAGAAATTGTACGAAACCGAGCTGACCGACTACTATATGCGGTCGCCCTCCTCGCGGAGGGCGTGGATAGAAATTGCGCGGACTGCGGTAAGCAGGTCGACCTCGACGGTCGCCCTCCTCGCGGAGGGCGTGGATAGAAATTTAAAATCCACCTCAACGCCGTAAATGTGGGCATGTCGCCCTCCTCGCGGAGGGCGTGGATAGAAATCTGCTTGAACATCTCCAAAGATGGTATGGGCGGTGTCGCCCTCCTCGCGGAGGGCGTGGATAGAAATACAACAAATTCAAGGGCGTATTTATAAGGCGGGTTTGTCGCCCTCCTCGCGGAGGGCGTGGATAGAAATGTGTGCAGCGAATGCGCATGGACAGGAAAGGCGGTCGCCCTCCTCGCGGAGGGCGTGGATAGAAATTGCGCAAACGGAGCCGGGATGCTTATATGGGCATGTCGCCCTCCTCGCGGAGGGCGTGGATAGAAATTTGAAGGCACACAAGTACAAGTCTTTCCCGACTGCGTCGCCCTCCTCGCGGAGGGCGTGGATAGAAATTTCGTCACATAGCCCATTGCGAAACCTCCAGAAGGTCGCCCTCCTCGCGGAGGGCGTGGATAGAAATACAGCAGCTTTGCCACGATGCAGGGCTGTCGCTGGTCGCCCTCCTCGCGGAGGGCGTGGATAGAAATTTTGTAAATGATCTGCGCAATGTCGCTGTCCAGGTCGCCCTCCTCGCGGAGGGCGTGGATAGAAATTTGCGGTCATCCTCGGTAGTGGCCTGATAGATAAGTCACCCTCCTCGCGGAGGGCGTGGATAGAAATTGCACATCCTGCTCAGCACTTACCGGCTCCTGCGTCGCCCTCCTCGCGGAGGGCGTGGATAGAAATACCGCTGCGGTGGACGACAATACCGTGACCTACGTCGCCCTCCTCGCGGAGGGCGTGGATAGAAATTTGTGCTGGGAGTTGAAGCCGCGCACGAGCTGGAGTCGCCCTCCTCGCGGAAGGCGTGGATAGAAATAGGTCAACGATGGCCGTGCCGGGCAAATAGCTGGTCGCCCTCCTCGCGGAGGGCGTGGATAGAAATTTGAGTACGCCCGCAACTTTGACCCTGACGAGCAGTCGCCCTCCTCGCGGAGGGCGTGGATAGAAATGCACTGGTTGTGGCCGGCGTGTTCGCGGCACTCGTCGCCCTCCTCGCGGAGGGCGTGGATAGAAATGTCTGGGGGTGCACAGGCGGCATAAGGGACTACAAGTCGCCCTCCTCGCGGAGGGCGTGGATAGAAATCTCCTTCTGTTTATCTCCGCCAATAGCTGCTCTTGGTCGCCCTCCTCGCGGAGGGCGTGGATAGAAATCTTGCTGAACGTGTAGTAGTAGGAAGCGGACAGGTCGCCCTCCTCGCGGAGGGCGTGGATAGAAATCTGCCGACCGATCTGCCCGGAAACATCGATTGCGGTCGCCCTCCTCGCGGAGGGCGTGGATAGAAATACAGGTATCAGCACAAGCGGGTTCCAGCGGGCACGTCGCCCTCCTCGCGGAGGGCGTGGATAGAAATTCTTACTGCCGCAAGCAGTCCCTCCGTTGCCTCGCCGTCGCCCTCCTCGCGGAGGGCGTGGATAGAAATATCTGTGCCAGTTGGTCATAGCCCAGAGAACAGATGTCGCCCTCCTCGCGGAGGGCGTGGATAGAAATACCAGCGGCGTGAGTGCAGTGGTCGATTGGTTCGTCGCCCTCCTCGCGGAGGGCGTGGATAGAAATCTGAACAGCCTGAACATCGCTCCCGGATCGAAGGTCGCCCTCCTCGCGGAGGGCGTGGATAGAAATCTCTGGGAGAACGTCAAGTTTGACCCGGACGATCTGTCGCCCTCCTCGCGGAGGGCGTGGATAGAAATTTCTTAGGCTGCGGCAACATGGGCGGGGCTATCGCGTCGCCCTCCTCGCGGAGGGCGTGGATAGAAATCACGTCCACGCACACGGGCATGGTGAGCTCTTTGGTCGCCCTCCTCGCGGAGGGCGTGGATAGAAATACCAGCGGCGTGAGTGCAGTGGTCGATTGGTTCGTCGCCCTCCTCGCGGAGGGCGTGGATAGAAATTCCATTGCGCATCCGCATAATAGACACCCGCCGCGTCGCCCTCCTCGCGGAGGGCGTGGATAGAAATCGTCCGATGTGGAAACATACACCGGCTCGCCGCTGGTCGCCCTCCTCGCGGAGGGCGTGGATAGAAATTGGCCCACATTGAGAAGATGTTGGACCTCTACCGGTCGCCCTCCTCGCGGAGGGCGTGGATAGAAATAAACTGACCAGGCCGGGCGCAGAACTTGAACGGGCGTCGCCCTCCTCGCGGAGGGCGTGGATAGAAATATTTTATGTTAGCAACACTCGGAAGCGCATTACTGTCGCCCTCCTCGCGGAGGGCGTGGATAGAAATAATGAAGCAAAGGAGAACATTTACGATGGCGTTTGTCGCCCTCCTCGCGGAGGGCGTGGATAGAAATCAATATCCACGTTGCCACCTATGCATCCGAGGGCGGGTCGCCCTCCTCGCGGAGGGCGTGGATAGAAATGTTGCTGGCGTAAGCAGTACCCAGTGCACCTGCCGTCGCCCTCCTCGCGGAGGGCGTGGATAGAAATATTGCTGATTGGTAAGGCCGAGAGGATAAGGCCAGGTCGCCCTCCTCGCGGAGGGCGTGGATAGAAATCCGCACAAGGGCAAGCTCTGCATCGGCCATCGCCTGTCGCCCTCCTCGCGGAGGGCGTGGATAGAAATCAGTGCCTTGTTATAGGCAGTGGCCTTGACGTCGGTCGCCCTCCTCGCGGAGGGCGTGGATAGAAATCTCCATTCACCTCTCCGTGGCCAAACGGGGCATAGTCGCCCTCCTCGCGGAGGGCGTGGATAGAAATCAGACCGACTACGACAGGCGCGTTGAGAAGATCGGCGTCGCCCTCCTCGCGGAGGGCGTGGATAGAAATTCCTGCCGGGGGAACTCTCCGGCGACACGAACACGGTCGCCCTCCTCGCGGAGGGCGTGGATAGAAATCATATCGGGTAGGTGGAAGCAAGCCGCACCGCACCGTCGCCCTCCTCGCGGAGGGCATGGATAGAAATTCGTATTACATTGAGCACTGACCCGAGCGTTGATTGGTCGCCCTCCTCGCGGAGGGCGTGGATAGAAATCACAACCCGTCCGCAGCCTTCCCGGCAATCATGGAGTCGCCCTCCTCACGGAGGGCGCAGGTAGAAATCGACACAAAAATATGGTAAACTCTTATTAAGTTGTTGCCATGCGCTCTCTAAGGAACCGAGTATTTTGACCTATAATTCCGTCTCTTAAAGACGTTGGTTGAAATCAGTTTGTGTTCCCCGGTGCATTTTTCGACTTGAAGTCGCTCCTATTTGAGGGGTGTGGATAGAATAACATAATAATCATATCGCGGTTCTCAAAGACGTAACCAAGTCGTCCTCTTCACCGAGGGCGTAGATAGAAATTGTCACAACCACGCCGGTCTTTTCAGCATCAAGGTTGCCCTCCCCGCAAAGGGTACGGATAGAAATCAGTTTCCACCTCGAATCGGGCATCGCCACAATTTTTCCAAAAAGGAGTTTTCCATGCATACCGTTCCCCTTACCCATCAGCTCGTCACCATCCAGGACGACTTTGACCTCGACAAAATCATCGAAAGCGGCCAGTGCTTCCGGCCGCAGAAACTGGCCGACGGGCGCTACCGTTTTCTTTCCGGCGGCGCACTCCTTTATCTGACTCCGCTGGGCGCTGGGCAATACGACGCTGCATGGTATGGCTCAGATTGGGAGTGCTGGGCCAACTACTTTGATTTGGGCCGGAACTATGCCGCGCTGCGGTGCAGCTTGGCGGGACAGAGCAGCTATCTGGACAAATCGCTCGAATTTGGGCAGGGCATCCGAATCCTGCATCAGGACCCATGGGAAATGCTCATCACCTTTCTTATCTCCCAGCGCAAGAGCATTCCGGCCATCCGCACCGCCGTAGAACGCCTTGCCCGGTGCTGCGGCGAACCGCTCAGTGCCGAAGGCGATGAAGTCTTCCTCTTCCCCACCCCGCAGCAGCTCTGCGGCCTCTCTGGAGCGCAGCTGATGGGCTGTGGTCTGGGCTACCGCACCCGTTACATCCAGAACGCTGCCGCACAGGCTTCCAGCGGCACACTCGACCTCGGTGCTCTGGCAGCGCTGCCCGACGACGCTCTCTTTTCCCGCCTCCTCGAGCTGGACGGCGTCGGCAAAAAGGTAGCAAACTGCGTCTGCCTCTTTGGCTATGGCCGTACCGCGATGGCTCCCATTGATGTTTGGATACAGCGACTCATTGATGAGGAATTCGGCGGCCGCGACCCTTTTCCTTCCTATGGTCAGCAGGCTGGCATCGTACAGCAGTACCTGTTCTACTACAAGCGCAGCACCCGCCGCAGCGTCGCTCACAAAAAATAAAAAAAGTTATTGACAACTCTCCATTTGGCTGGTATAATAACACACGTCGTCAGGAATGACACGCCAGCTATGGGGGATTAGCTCAGCTGGGAGAGCGCTTGCATGGCATGCAAGAGGTCAGCGGTTCGATCCCGCTATTCTCCACCAAAAAAGCACTGTACTTCGCATGAAGTACGGTGCTTTTCTTTTTTCGAGGCCAAATTTTTGGGGATGCATTGAGTTGCCTGCATGTCTTTTGGGCTTTTGCGGAAAACCGGGATGTTCCCTCAGATAAGCGGGTCTGCCTCATAACAAAAGAGACCGCGGTACAGCAAGCTGCTGCACAGCGGTCTCTTCTTCTTTTTTAGCTCCGCGGGATGGCCATTCGTCGCTCTGCTTTCTTTACGAGCCATGCTCCCGCCCATCCACAGGCAGCTCCCAAAATGACACCACCCAGAATATCCGTCGGGTAATGGACACAGAGGTACATCCGCGAGAATGCGATGAGAACACCTACCGGCAGAGCCGCCATCGCCCACTGCTTTTTCCCGGCCAGCCAGAGGGCTGTCACCGAGGCGAAGGACGCCGCCGTATGGCCCGAAGGGAAGGAGAAATCGTCCGGGTGCGGGATAAGCAGCTGTACCTCCGTGAGGATGTCGCATGGACGGACGCGGGCCACCAGCGGCTTGAGAAGAAGATTGCAGAGGACAGCGTCGATGAGGAGCGCCGCTGCCAGCACGCAGCCGACCCGCCGCGTTTTGCGGAACACCAGCAGCAGCGCTGTCAGCGTCACCCAGAGAATACCGGAGTCTCCCAGACGGGTAATAAAACCCATGCTTCCATCCAGCATGGGGCTGTGCAGGGATTGCAGGGCGGTCAGGAAGGTGAGTTCGGCGTTCATAAAGCTCCCTCTTTCTCGTTTCGTTGTGTACAGGATACCAGAAGTTTATGAACAGAAAAGCACAAAGTCTTAAACAGTAGTTAAAACAGTCAGCCCCGCCGCTGAGTTTTGCAGCATTTCAGCTCCCGGCGTTCCTGATGGACAAGGGAAAAATTAAAAAGAAAAGCAGCCTGAAATTTTCATCTCAGACTGCTTTCACTATGCCGGTGGTGGGGGTCGAACCCACACGTGTTATTAGCACAAGGGATTTTGAGTTTTCGTCACCGTCGCTCATCTGGTGTCATCCAGTGCTATCTAATGATACTCCGTTCCCTGCTCGAATTTCGATTTTCACACATCTTCGTTCAATAAAACATCAAATCTTCGATTTTTCGTTACGTTTTCCCTCTGCTCCAATTCTTTGATTTGGAACGTCAAAAAGAAAATTGGAGGGATATTTAGGAGGGATGCAGAGCTAAACGCCCCTCTGCTTAGACACAAAACGAAAGGAAAGTCAAGGATGATGAACAAAATTCAAGTAAAAGAGCTTTATGAGAAAATGTTTGCAAGTTATCCCGATGTTCTCACCGTGGAGGATGCAACAAAATTATTGGGCTTCAAAAGCCAGACCGCCGTGATACGGCGGGTGCATCAGCACAGGATTCGCAGTCTAAAAGTTGGCCGTTCCTTCATGATTCCGAAGGAATATCTCATCGACTTTCTCTTGGATGATTGAATCTGGTAACAGTATACTACAGAGCGCACCACTTTTTCAACAGGAAAGGGGGTGTGCTTTTTTACCCCATCAACGGCCCAAAATCATATCCATCATCGATTACTTTTTTCACAGCTCCATTCCAAAAGCGCAAGCCTGCATCGGTCACATCATTAGGATACATATAGTTTGAAGGAATATTATCATAATTACTCCACAATCTAAGCAATGTTCTTGGAATAATAAATGTTGCCGCTTGATATGCAGATAGCCTTCCAAGTTCTTTTCGGGAATTTGAAGTTTTCATCATAAATGCCTGTTGAGTATGTGGACGCAAAAAATTTGATGGTTTTTCACGCAAGTCGATAATTTTCACTTTTGTATCATCATTTGGAACGGCAATCACATAAACATAACCGACATCTTCATCAAAGCGTTGTTCTCGATCATCCTTTATGAAAGAGCGGTCATATGCAAACCAAAGGGCCGTTTGAATGTTATCTACTAAATCAATGCAGCGAGTACGTAATCCATAATGTTGGCAAAGCGCTTCCCTTTCGTCATCTGTACCCCTCGGATCAAAATGCGGCCTGAGCATTTCCAACGCATCGTCCAGCTTTTGTTCTATATTCAATGCCTCTACTTCATTATTGACAGAACGGTATAAACTTGGAATAAGTGAATAATCGCGCTCTTGTCCCCGATAAAACACTTTTGTGTTTGTTCCTTTAAGCGAATATCGAATAACGCCAATAGCAAGTGTAAGCGCACGATAATCCGTAATATAGAAGTGTTTGATTCTATCCAATGAGCCTGGGGCAACCGCACCCCAACGATTTTTACTTAATTCGTAGCTAATAGTATTTTTGATACGATCCCGAAGTTGTCTGCGCTCGTCTGTTGTCAGCCAATACATCCATCTCATAAGCAAGCTCCTTTCCACGTTTATTGTACCACTGAACAGCCAAAGTGTATAGATAACGCTCGAACTCTTATTTTCTAATTGGAGGTCTTAGTCTGAAAACTCAAATAAACTTACTACTCAAAAATGCTCATGACCCTTGATCACTTCTACGGAGGCGCCGGAGAGCTTTTTTCATTCTACCGCATCCCGAAAGCACTCTTTTTGGAGTCACGCTTTCAAAATCTGTCAACAGATGCCAAAACACTATATGGCATCCTGCTCGACCGCATGAGCCTTTCCGTCAAGAACGGCTGGCTGGACGAGCAGGGCCGAGTCTTTATCGTCTACACGATTGAGGATGTCAAGAGGGCATTGTGTTGCGCAGACAACAAAGCGACTAAGTTGATGCGGGAACTCGAAAAAATTGGTTTGATTGAACGAAAACGACGAGGCTTGGGCAGGCCAAGTTTGGTGTATGTGAAAAACTTTTCGGCAGAATCTTCAAATTCACGATTCAAGAATCGTGAAAATCACGAATCTGGAGGCTCCAAAACCACGAGTCAAGACCCTGCAAAATCACGATGTAATAAGACTGATGAGAATAATACTGAAATGAGTGAAACTTATCCCTTCCACTCAGAAGAGGCGGACAGGATGAACAAACGCGAACAACTGGAAGAATATTTTTCGCAGTCTTTGGAGGTGGACACCCTGCTCCGGCTCTGCCCGGACGATGAGGACACCATCTATCAAATCGTAGAGTTGCTGGTGGACACCTGCGCCACCAACCGCAAGATGCTGCGCATCGCTGGAGACGATAAGCCTGCCGAGGTGGTGCGCAGCCGGTTCATGAAGCTGAACGCTGACCACATCCGCTTTGTGCTGACGTGCCTTGCAGAGAACAGCAGCCCAATCCGAAACATGAAACAATATCTGCTTGCCTCTCTGTACAACGCACCGACCACAATGCAGCTAGTCTATCAAAATCGAACAAACCATGACTTTGCGCATGGCTCACCAAGGGGGTGATTTTATCGCAAAGAAATGTACCACGATTGCCATTGTCAACCAGAAAGGCGGCACTGGCAAGACCACGACCTGCGAAAATCTGGGCATCGGCCTTGCTGCCGAGGGCAAAAAAGTCCTGCTTGTAGATGCTGACCCGCAGGGCAGCTTGACTATCAGCATGGGCTGGCAGCAACCGGATGAACTGCCCACCACACTGTCCACCCTGATGACCAAAGCTATGAATGACCAGAGCATTCCGCCCGGTGAGGGCATCCTGCACCATGACGAGGGTGTTGACCTTATCCCCGCCAACATCGAACTGGCGAGTCTGGAAGTTTCCCTTGTCAACTGCATGAGCCGTGAAAAAGTGCTCATGCAGGTGTTGGAAATAGCGAAGCGCAAGTACGATTACATTTTAATCGACTGTACGCCGTCGCTTGGGATGCTGACCGTGAACGCGCTGGCCGCAGCAGACACCACGCTGATTCCGGTGCAGGCGCAGTACCTTCCTGTCAAGGGTTTGGAACAGTTGCTCCAGACTGTCCAGAAAGTTAGGCGGCAGATAAACCCGCACTTGAAAATCGAGGGCATCCTGCTGACCATGACAGACAGCCGCACCACTTACGACAAGCAGATCAGCAATCTGATCCGCCAAGCCTACGGCGGAAAAATCAAGGTCTTCGAGCCGACTATTCCGCGCTCTGTCCGAGCGGCTGAAATCAGCACGACCGGCGAAAGCATCTTCCAGTATGACCCCAAGGGTAAAGTGGCAGATGCCTATAAGTCTCTCACAAAGGAGGTGCTGGCGGATGCCGAAAAACGGCTTAAACGTAGCGCTGAAAGGAGTCGATGAGATTTTTTCGACCGAAGAATCCCGACATGCAGAGCAGCGGGAGCAGGTACAACAGATTCCTATTGCAGAGTTGTTTCCATTCAAAAACCATCCATTTCGGGTGCAAGATGACGAAGAAATGGAGAACGCTGTCAAAAGCATCTCGCAGTACGGTGTGCTGACGCCGCTCATCGCCCGCCCACGCCCGGAAGGAGGTTATGAAATCATTTCCGGCCATCGCCGCCAGCACGCTGCACAGCTTGCAGGTTTGGAAACAGTGCCGGTCATTGTCCGTGATATGTCGGACGATGCCGCCACCATATTGATGGTGGACTCGAATCTCCAACGAGAAAACATCCTGCCCAGTGAGCGCGCCTTTGCATACAAGATGAAGATGGAAGCAATGAAGCATCAGGGTGCAAGGTCTGATTTGACTTCGACACACGATGTGTCGAAGTTGCGAAGCAATGAAAAGCTCGGCGCTGAAAATAATCAGAGCCGTGAAACAGTTCGCCGCTTTATCCGCTTGACCTATCTTGTTTCCCAGCTTCTGGATATGGTAGACCAAAAGCAGATTTCCTTGAATCCCGCTGTTGAGCTGTCTTATCTCAATGAAGAACAGCAAAAAGCATTTATCGAAGCAATGGATGCCACACAGAATGCTCCCTCATTTTCTCAAGCAAAGAAGCTCAGGAAGCTGGCCGAAGAGGGTCATTTATCATCTGACTCGGCTTACGTCATCATGAACGAAGTCAAGAAAGATGAGTTGGATAAGGTCGTTATCAAAAACGATACCCTGCGCAAATATTTCCCGGAAAACTCCACTCCGCGCGAGATGCAGGAGCAGATCGTCGGCCTGCTGG
>ULRY01017098.1_pt1 | contig 13801 bp, 10 predicted proteins | sample 1955941 | NCBI WGS metagenome assembly ULRY01 (sample SAMEA4835696, study PRJEB28245) | human gut metagenome | biome: gut microbiome; material: fecal sample | place: Denmark | collected 2008 | reverse complement strand
TATAAACTGACAGAAACAGCCACCGGCTGGGAATATGTATTTTATGGCATCGGATGCGGGATATTTATAATAATAGCGGCATATTTTGTCGTTGACCTGGTATTATGCCTTTTCAGCGATACCAGAAATATGATTTACGACAGAATCACGGGAATAACGCACATGAATATGGTAAAAAAATAAAAACAGGAGGTGCTAAGTGATTACAATAAAAAATAAATATTTACAAGGGTATAAATTTATAGATTTATTTGCCGGTCTTGGTGGATTCAGATTGGCATTGGAATCACTAGGTGCCGAATGTGTATATTCAGATGAATGGAATGAACCGGTATGTCAGGTTTATTATAAAAATTTTGGCGAAATTCCGGCAGGGGATATTACAAAAATAGATGAAAAAACAATTCCTGAACATGATATATTATGTGCAGGTTTTCCCTGTCAGGCATTTTCAATAAGTGGAAAACAACGCGGATTTGAAGACAGCAGGGGAACATTGTTTTTTGATGTCGCACGTATAGTAAAAGAAAAAAGACCCAAAATTGTTTTTATGGAAAATGTTAAAAATTTTGAGACACATGATTACGGAAAGACATTAAGTGTTGTGAGTGCAACTATGAAACAGCTCGGGTACAGGTTTTATAAAAAAGTTCTTAATGCCGTAGATTATGGGATTCCACAGAAACGCGAAAGAATATATATGGTATGTTTCAGAAATGATGTTGAAATTAACGATTTTCAATTTCCGCTGCCTGTAAAGCTGACAAATCATGTTGAGGATTATCTTTTGCAGGATAAGTCACTGACAAAAGACTTATATGTTGAAAGACCAGATATATTTTATAATGATTTAGAAGACAATGTATACAGCAATAAGCCTATAAGACTTGGAATAGTCAATAAAGGCGGACAGGGAGAACGCATTTATAGTACAAAAGGAATTGCTGTTACATTTTCGGCATACGGAGGCGGTGTATTTGCAAAAACAGGCGGTTATCTTGTTGATGGCAGACCGAGAAAACTTCATCCGAGAGAATGTGCAAGACTTATGGGATATCCGGACTCATATATAATAAGTGATAAATCAAGCCATGCCTACCAGCAGTTTGGTAATTCTGTAGTTGTGGATGTAATTCAGTATATAGGCATAGAAATAGGAAAAGCAATCATTTAAGGTCAATTTCAAATTCAGCTAGATCATTTATATCCTGTGATTTTTTCAGCTTAATAGAAAAAATCACAGTCATATTGCGTGTGTTTGACAACTTCCTTATTTCATATGTATCATTTCCTAAATCAGAAAGGTAAAAAGTATTTGAATTTATTGGAAATCTTTTTTTATAAACAGGCTCACTAATAGAAGCATATAATTTTTTATTGTTTTGGAAAAAGATAGCATTTTTATAAACTTGCTTAATTGCCTGTGTTATAAAATCATAATCTTTTTCGGCTGGTTTAGATGAGCCGCTGCCTTTGATGCGGCAGCTGGCTGTAATGCTGAAATATTCGGCAAACTTTCTTATTGGAAGTATTACATAATTATAATCGTGGCTTATTATATATCGTACATTTCGCTGCTGGTAATGTCCGATAATCCAGCCGGCAAATACAGAAGAATCAATATCAATTGCTGCACCGGCGGTTCCGGCGTTGTAAAATCTGTAAAAATCGTTATTCATATAATCAATAATGGCATACGTCATTGGATTTTGTATGCTGTGATTTTTTGAAGAAAATCCAAAGCTGTGAGAATCAGCATCAGGATGTACAACGAATTGCCCGGATTGAGCCGTATTATCTTTAACCTCAATAAAAAATGCAACTTTTCCGTTTTTAATAACAGAAATATCGGACATAGTTGAATCCATTCCACCGTTGTGGTGGAAATGGACATTTTCATATCTATATTTGTTTTGTAGATATTCTAAACATTCAAGTTCAAAAAGCTCGCCTCGTATCATTAGTATCTTCCTCCTTGTATGGTAAAACTGTGCATCGGCTGTACAGATACCTGACATCGGTGCTTTTAAAAAATCAAGTTATAATTTTAAGTATATTTTATCAGGATAAAGTATAGATTTCAATGGTCTATTTTACAATTAGGACTTTACAGTAATTGAGATCTGATATATTATATAAAATAAATAATGATGTATGGTTTAATAATAAAGTATATGGGTAAATAATTGGCAAAGGAGAAATTTTGTTATGCAAAAAAAAATAAGGAAAGTTATGTCAGTTTTTATGGTATCTGCACTTCTGTTTTCAGGGTGTGGTATACATGGAACAGATAACGTTAAAAAAGAAGAGGACAACGAAAATAATAATATTGTAAAGCTTACTGTATGGAGCGAGAAAGATAATGTTGATACAACATCAAAAATGGTGGAGAGTTTTAAAGAACATTATAAAGATGAGGCACAATTTGATATTACAATTGATGTTCAGGCAGATGCTAAAGTAAGAGATGTAATGCTTACAGATGTACATAATGGTGCAGATGTTTTTTCATTTCCTGATGATCAGCTTACATCACTTGTTGCAGGTGGTGTTCTGGTTGAGATACCTGATGCTGAAAAAGTAAAATCCGCTAATATTGAAGAATCGGTGAAAGCGGCTACGTTAGATGATAAAATATATGCATATCCTATGACAGCTGATAACGGTTATTTTATGTACTATGATAAAAATTATTTTTCGGCTGATGATGTAAAGTCATTGGATAAAATGATGTCGGTAGCGGCATCATCAGGAAAGAAGTTTGCCATGGAATTTAATTCGGGGTGGTACATGTATACATTTTTTGGTAATACAGGACTTAATTTATCAATTAATCCTGATGGCGTAACTAATAAATGTAATTGGAATTCTGAATCTGGTGATATTAAAGGAACGGATATTAAATCAGCACTTTCAGCTATAGCATCAAATCCTGGTTTTGTAAGCATGCCTAATGGAGATATTGCGGCTGCAATGAAGTCAGGGGATGTTATAGCAGGTATAAGCGGTGTATGGGATGTTATGAATGTAAAAGCAATATATGGCGAAAATTATGGTGCATGTAAACTTCCGACATATACTGTTGCAGGCAAGGAAGTACAGATGTCTTCTTTTACCGGATATAAGATGATGGGGGTTAATGCATATTCAGAGAATAGGGACTGGGCATGCAGACTTGCGGACTGGATGACTAATGAAGATAATCAAAAACTGAGATTTAAAGAGCGTAATCAGGGACCGTCAAACATAAATGTGGCAGCTTCAGATGAAGTGAAAAAAGTTCCAGCAATACAAGCTGTAATTGAACAGTCTAAATATGGAACATTGCAGCGAGTTGGCAACAGTTTCTGGGATGCATGCAAAGATTTTGGCGATACGATATTGAGTGGAACTAATAATGGAATGACAGACCAGGAGCTTATGGATAAACTTGTTAATGGTATTACAGCATCAACTATTAAGTGATGGCTTTTATGATATTACATTGCTGATATTAAGATAAGCAGAATGGAGACTTTTATGGTAAATAAAAAAAGAACAAGCTTAAAGGTACTGATACTTATTCCCGTATTTATTCTTGGAATATTATCTGTGGTATCCAATATAATGGCTATTAATAATATAAGAATGGTTAATTCAAATGCATCTGATATTACGGATGATTGTATGAATAGTATATCAGAACTAGGTGAAATCCAGAATGCAACACAGTCAATACATAAGCTGGGGTTGTCTCATATTATTGCAACTGACCTTAATACAATGATTTCTGTAGTGGAAAATATAAGGAAGGAACAGTCAGAACTTGAAAATAATCTTGAAGATTATAAGAAGTATGTCAGTGATTCTGATCAGGAAGTTTATAATTCACTTGTACAGAATTATGAAATTATGAAAAAAGAGTTTGGAAGTATTATGGCATATAGTGCACTTGGTAAGAAAGAAGAGGCATATGCATTGGCAAACGGAGTAGTAAGCGATAGCAGCAGTGCAATACAGGAAAATATAAATGTATTAAAAGAACATGCTAATTCTACAGCTTCAACTGCAAGAGAAAGACTTTCGGCAGTATATACCGGTTCTCTTATATGTAGTATTGTTATTATTGCAATAAGTATATTGTTACTGCTTACAGCATTGTATTGTGTTATGAAATATATTATAAAACCGATACTTGCAACGAATAAAGATATTAGGGAAATTATAAGTGGAATAGATAATGGAGAAGGTGATCTTACTAAGAGAGTTACAATACTGTCTAATGATGAGATTGCTGATCTCGGTAATGGAATTAATATTTTTATGGAAAAACTTCAGGGAATACTTAAACTGATTATTGAGAATACAAACCTGATGGAAGGCGTTGTAGAGGCCGTAGATAAAAGTGTGGCTGGCTCTAATGATAGTGCTTCTGATTTATCAGCAATGACAGAAGAATTATCTGCAACTATGCAGGATGTAGGACAATCAGTTAATGTTATTAATGACAGTGCGAATAATGTACGTGAAGACGTTGATATAATAGCATCAAAGTCAAATGAAATTAATACATTTTCTAAGCAGATGAAAGAAGATGCTGATAATATGGAAAGTAATGCCAGAAACAATATGGAACAGACAAGTGAAAAGGTTGGTGAGATACTGGAAGTACTAAATAATGCGATTGAAGACAGCAAAAGTGTTGACCAGGTTAATAATCTGACTAATGATATTTTAAGTATATCAAGCCAGACCAATCTTCTTGCATTGAATGCATCGATTGAGGCAGCGAGGGCTGGAGAAGCAGGAAAAGGATTTGCGGTTGTTGCAGAAGAGATACGCCAGCTTGCAGATTCAAGCAGAGAAACAGCAAACAGAATACAGCAGATAAATTCGGTTGTAGTTAAAGCAGTATCTAATTTATCAGATAACGCTAACAATCTTGTTAAATATATGCAGCAGACGATACTCCCTGAATTTGAAAGGTTTGTAGATAGTGGTGCTTCATATAAAAATAATGCATCATATATTGAGGATGCTATGAATGAGTTTGTATTAAAAACTGACGCTTTAAAGAAAAACATTAATGAGATAGCAGGTTCTATTAACACTATTACGGCTGCGGTTGATGAAGGTGCGGAGGGTGTCAACAGCACGGCAGAAAATACACAGAACCTTGTTGAAGATATAGTTAATATCAGTAGCAAAATGAAAGAAAATAAGGCTATAGCAAAGACACTTCAAGAAAGTACAGATATATTTGCTATTTTTTAAATTGCTGTTTTTTAAATGAAAAAGCATGTTTAAAAACCGGGTAAAATATGTTATCATTATGTAAATTATTTTTAATAGGGAGAAAAACTAATGAACGAGAAAAATCAAGAAGTTGTTCGTGATGCACGACAGCTCGGAATTCCGAAAATGCTGATTCTTGGAATACAGCATATGTTTGCCATGTTCGGAGCTACTATTCTGGTACCTATTCTTGTAGCAGGATATTTTCAGAATGCATGTGGCGAACCAATAACAAGAGGCCTTACAGTATCTGTTACACTGTTTTGTGCCGGTATTGGAACATTAATTTTCCATGTCTGCTCAAAATTTAAAGTTCCTGCATTTCTTGGCTCATCATTCGCATTTCTTGGTGGATTTTATACAGTAGCCAATCTCAATACAGGAATTTATGCCGATATGGGTGCTAACGAGAAAGCTGCATATGCATGTGGCGGTATCGTTGTAGCAGGTCTGTTATATCTTGTTGTAGCTTTAATTTTTAAGCTTGTCGGTGTGAACAGAGTTATGAGATTCCTCCCACCGGTAGTTACAGGACCAATTATTATTTGTATTGGTCTTTCACTTGCTTCATCAGCAATATCTAATGCTTCAACTAATTGGCTTCTTGCCGTAGTTGCACTTGCTGTAATAATAATATTTAATATCTGGGGCAAGGGAATGTTTAAGATTATTCCTATCCTTATGGGTGTAATCATTTCATATGCTTTTGCATTGATTCTTAATGCGTTTGGAGTTACAAATCCTGATGGTTCAGCAATACTTAATTTTGCATCTGTTTCATCAGCAAGCTGGATTGGTTTTCCAAAATTCCAGATTTGCAAGTTTGATATTACAGCAATTCTTGTAATGGCACCTATCGCTATTGCAACAATGATGGAACATGTTGGAGATATGTCAGCTATATCAGCTACTGTTGATGAGAATTTTATAGCAGATCCGGGTCTTCACAGAACAATAATGGGTGATGGACTTGCTACAGCGTTTGCAGGTCTTATTGGTGGACCGGCTAATACTACATATGGAGAAAACACAGGTGTCCTTGAACTTTCAAAGGTATATGACCCAAGAGTAATAAGAATTGCTGCAGGTCTTGCAGTGATACTTTCATTTATACCTAAGTTTTCAGAGATTATTTCTACAATGCCGGCAGCCATAATCGGTGGTGTATCATTTATGCTTTATGGTATGATTTCAGCTATTGGTGTAAGAAATGTTGTTGAAAATAAGGTAGACCTTACAAAGTCACGTAACCTTATAATTGCCGGTGTAATCTTTGTATGCGGTCTTGGTTTTTCAAATGGACTTACATTCACAATAGGTGAAACGCATATTACACTCACAGCACTTGCTATCGCAGCTATTGCAGGTATTATCCTCAATGCTGTTTTACCGGGTAATGATTACAGGTTTGGTGTAAATCCAAGCGGAGACCAAAGCCGTGGTGTATATGTAAGCAACACAGATGATGAAAAATAATTAAAAAGCAAATAATACATCTATATAGATGGAAAAACAGAGGTTAGGTTATGATGAATTTTAAAGAAGAAAAAAATATTACAATTTTTGAACATCCGTTGATTCAGCACAAAATTTCAATTTTGAGAGATAAGAGAACAGGAACTAATGAATTCAGAAAGCTTGTAGAAGAGATTGCCATGCTTGAAGGTTTTGAGGCAATGGGAGATCTTGAACTTGAAGATGTAGAGATTGAAACTCCAATTGAAAAATGCATGACTCCTATGATTTCCGGACGTAAACTTGCAGTTGTTCCGATTCTTAGAGCTGGTCTTGGTATGGTTTCAGGTATTCTTGCACTTGTACCGACTGCAAAAGTAGGTCATATCGGTATGTATAGAGATGAGGAAACTCATGAACCACATGAATATTATTGCAAACTTCCAAGCCCTATTGAAGAAAGGCTTATTATTGTAACAGACCCAATGCTTGCAACAGGCGGCTCAGCAGTAGATGCAATTGATCAGATTAAAAAGCATGGTGGTAAAAAGATTAAGTTTATGTGTATTATAGCTGCACCGGAAGGTCTTGAGAAGCTTCATAAGGCTCATCCGGATGTTCAGATTTATGTAGGACATCTTGACAGACAGCTCAATGAAAATGCATATATATGTCCGGGTCTTGGCGATGCCGGCGACAGAATTTTTGGTACAAAATAATAATAGACTTGTTTTCTAAATAAATAAAAAATGGTTTTATGCCGGAAATCTTTATTGAAAATTAATATTGATTTCCGGCTTTTTTGTGTTATCATTATTAATATGAAATATATTAGACGTGTAAAATTTGGTAGGTAATGCGTATGGATAAATCATTGAGTATTGATACAGGGCATCATGAAAAGCTATATCAGGAAAGAATGAACTTTTTGCTGACGGGAGAAAAGGATAGGGTTTGTTCTATATATATAGATGTTACGGATAATAAGATGCTTGCTCTTATAACACGTAAGCATAAGTATAATGATAATGAATTAAATAATATTTCTGTGAGATGCTGGCTTGATAAATACATATATCCTAATATTTCTGATGGATATAATCTGGAAGAGTTTAAGAAAGGTTTCACCAGAAAAGCTCTGTTGGAAGAATTTGAAAAAGGTGAACGTAATATACAATTTTATCATAGTTATTATGATGAAAATGGCAATTTGAAATTATACAAAGTGCGTGTCAGCCTTATAGAAAATCCGTACAACGGTCATATAGAAGCATATGCGGTCTGGAAAGACAGAACATTAAAATATATTGACAAAGAGATAAGTAGAATTCTGTATAACAATGATTATATAGGAATCGGAATTATAGACATCTGTAAAGGAAATCTGTATATGCGTGCTGCTCATTTTGAGGGCATGGAAGTTGAAGAACAGAAGTCATATGTATATGATGATATAGTAAAGCAGATGAGTGAGATAAGAATTGCCAATGAAAGTAAAGAGCAGTTCTTAAAATGTACGGCACTTGATTACCTTAATGATAACATGAATATAGCTGGAGTGTATTCATTTAATGTTTATAATATAAAAAATAAAGTTGAAAGATACAGCTATCACTGGTTTGATAAGAAAAAAGGTATTATTCTTGTTGTTATTGAAGATATGACAAAAGAACTTGAGACTGATAGTGTTACGGGTGCATTAAACCGTGAAGGATTTGTTCATAAAGCAGAAAATATAATTAAAAATAATCCTGACAAAGATTTTGCACTCTTATATTTTAATATCCAGAAGTTTAAGGCGATTAATGATTTATATGGTTATGCAGCAGGAGATACGGTATTACATCAGGCTGTTAATATTTTACAGATTTCTTTTTTGAAACCGCTTGCAATATCAAGGATAGAAGCAGACCGATTTGTTGTGCTGGTTGATAAGAACAATCTGGATTTTGAAAAGCTCACATCAATACTTCATCGTGTTTATGATAAAGATGGGATGAAAGTAGATATATATGTAAGATGTGGCATTTATTATATACCGAAAGACACGGATTTGAGTGTTTCTGATATGTGTGACAGGGCAAAGCTTGCAAAATTATATATACCTAATCAGTATGTACAGCCGTATGCTATATTTAATGAAGACATGAAATATGATTATGAGCAAAGAAGTCTTGCTCTGATTCAGCTGGATGATGCTATAAAAAATAGTGAGATAAAAGTGTTTTATCAGCCTATATATGATGCAAAAACGAAGCAGATAGCATCGGCGGAAGCTCTTGTACGCTGGGTTTCACCCAAAGGCGTAATACTACCGGGTAAATTTATTCCTGCACTTGAAGAAAGCGGACACATAACAAAGCTTGATACATATGTACATAAAAGCGTCCGTAGATTTATGGAAAATAGATATAAAAACGGAAAAAAGATTGTTCGTGTCGCAGTCAATTTATCAAGAATGGACCTGATGGATGGTGAAATCATGGATTTGATTATCGATGATGTAAAAGATGAACACTATTCAAAACAGATGGTTAATTATGAAGTAACTGAGTCGGCATATGCAAATGTTTCCGGTAAAGGTACCAATTTTCTTAAGCAGCTTCACGATAACGGTGTAAAGCTTCTTATTGATGATTTCGGAAGTGGTATGTCATCATTCAGCACATTAAGAGATTACAATTTTGATGTTATAAAGCTTGATATGGGGTTTGTGCAAAAACTTGGTGAAAATAAAAAATATAATAATATAGTAATGTCAATTATTGAACTCGCACACAGACTTGATATGAAAGTGGTCGCAGAAGGAGTGGAGACAAAAGAGCAGGCAGACTATCTTAAAGAATATGGATGCGATTATCTTCAGGGATTTTATTTTTCAAAACCGCTGCCTGAAGAAGAATTCGCAAAGCTTCTTGATTAATAATAATTATATTTGATGTGATAATTTTAATGAGTAAAATACATATGTCAGATGAGTAATATAATTTACCATTTGACATATGTATATTTTTTTGTTTATAATGCTAATGGTTAGCTACAGCTAATACAACTTAGATATGCATAACAATATTATAAATGAAAGGCATTATAATTATTAATGAAAAATATTATAAAAAATCCAATTAAAATTCTTTGGCTTGCAGCGGCATTTATCTCAATGGCACTTGGTGCGATTGGTGTTATTCTGCCGGTATTGCCAACTACGCCGTTTCTTTTACTTGCTTCCTTTTGTTTTGCAAAAGGGTCAGAGCGTTTTCATAAGTGGTTTACAAAAACAAAGCTTTATAAAAAGCATTTGGATAGTTTTGTGAAAAACCGTGCAATGACGCTTAAAACAAAGCTTTGTATATTGATACCTGCATTATGTATGCTTGTTCTTGCAATGATTGCAATGTCGAACATATATGGAAGAGTGTTTATTGTATTTCTTATAATATTCAAATATGTATATTTCTTTACAAAGATACAGACAATACCATCTTCAGCAAAAATAGAAACCGAATAGTTACCTGTTCAACTTTATATGTACATAATCCTTTTTTGTGGTCTTCGTATGCTTTTGCAATGATTTCGGTATCAATAAAAGCGTGCATTGCAGGGCGGACAAAAAAGTTAGGCTTTAAAAAAGTTCCGTCACTATTATACATAATTGAGACAGATGTACAAGCAGCACAATTTGATGCAATTGTAGGAAATGTAAATACAGGTTTGTCATCCGTTATGCATAGGCATTTTACTGTATCAAGTGCTTTGCCGCCGCCTACACCAAATACCATGTTAGCTTTGCTATATAGAGGTAATGCACGAAGTATATCAACAGTTTTGTATGTACAGTCATTTCCATAAAGTTCGACACCGATAATTTCAAGTGCTGTGTGAGATACAGCTTCTTTAATTTTGTCAAGTGCAGCTGCAAGAGCCTTTTTTCCACCGATTATAAGAACCGTTCTGACGTATGATTCACAGACGGAAAATATATATTAAAATTCAAATCTGTATAATTGGTGATTTTTTAAAATTGTGTATTTTTGTGTGAATTTAGCCGTATTTTCAGAAAATGTAATATATTACAAAAATTTTATTGTTTCCTATTGTAAAAATAAACATGTGTATGATATTATCAAATTAATTTATGTATTGTTTTGGTAAATGATAATTGAATATGAGGTGATGCGAATGAAAAGAATTAAATCATTTTTTAAAATATTGGGTATGCTTGTTTTATGTGTTTCGTTTACAGGTTGCGGAATGAACGGCAATATTGATGATTATGCGGTTAATGCGGGCTATGGTGATTCCGATACGGTAAAAAGTTCTTCAGGAGTATCAAAGGACAGCATAAAGGTTGGTGTAATTCATCTGTCTGATCCCACCGAGGGCAGCGGATATACATATACGCATGATATTGGAATTATGGGTATGCAGCAGAATCTCGGATTGTCGGACAGTCAGATTATAAGAAAGATTAATGTTAATGATTCGGACAAGGAGGCTACGAGAAAAGCGATAAAAGAATGCATAGATGAGGGCTGTAACATAATATTTTCAACAAGCTGGGGCTATATGGAGACAACGGCACAGATGGCAGAAGAATATCCTGATGTTTATTTTTCTCACGGCACGGGTTACATGAGCAACGGAAAGAATTTTAACAATTATTTCGGAAGAATATATCAGCCGAGATATCTTAGCGGAATAGTTGCAGGAATGAATACAAAGACGAATAAAATAGGTTATGTTGCCGCAATGGGTTCGGAAAATTCAGAGGTTACGGGCGGAATTGATGCTTTTGCTTTGGGAGTTTATTCTGTGAATCCTTCAGCTCAGATATATGTAAAGGTGACAAACAGTTGGTATGACCCTGAAGCTGAGAAAGCTGCGGCATCTACGCTTCTTGATATGAATTGCGATGTTATAACACAGCATTGTGATACAACATATCCGCAGCTTCTTGCACAGCAGAAAAATGTATACAGTATAGGATACAATTCCGATATGAGTAAAGATGCACCAGATGCCTGCCTTTGCAGCGTTATATGGAACTGGAGTGCATATTATACGGCGGCTGTACAGAGTGTTATTGACGGAACATGGGACGGAAGCAATTATTACGGCGGTATGAATGAAAATCTTGTCGGCATAACACAGCTCGCTTATTTCTGCAAATCGGGAACACAGCAAAAAGTTGATGAGGCAAAGAAGGATATTATATCGGGAAAACTCGGAATATTTGACGGAGTTATAGAGACCAATACGGGAACGACAGTCGGAGAGAACGGAAAAACACTCAAAGATTCGGATATTACGGGAAATATTAACTGGTATTTCAAAACCGTGACAGTAGTACAGTAAGAGAATAATGGGAGGAATACAGCATGAATCTTAAAAAGAAAATATTGGCGGTTACAATCATTCCTGTACTTGTTTTGGGCATGGTTTCCATAATCCTTACTGTAACTATGGTAAAAAGTTCTGTTATGGAACAGGTTGAGGAAGCTTTAAAAGGAACGGCATCGTCTACTTTGGCGGCATATGACCAAAATGCGGGAGATTACATTGTGACAACAAACGGAGATATATGGAAAGGAAGTTACAATGTATCGAAGTCGGAAAATCTCGTTGACAGAATAAAAGAAAATACAGGTATGGACGTTACATTTTTCTACGGAACAAAAAGAGTGATGACATCGGCACTTGACGCAAACGGGGAAAGAATTCTCGGTTCGCCTGCTGGAGATGTCATAACGCAGAAAGTGTTAAATGATGGAGAAGAATATTTTACAAGCCGTGTTTCGCTGGATGGAGTTATGAATTACGGCTATTATATGCCTGTATATCAGAATGGAAGCAATGATAAGATAATCGGAATGGTGTTTGTCGGAACAAACAATGCGGACAAGGACGCTGTTTTAAACAGAATTATTGCAATGATATGCACTGCTGTTGTCATTGTTATGGCTATATGTATCGGCATAAGCATGAAGATTGCATATTCTATAAGTTCAGATATAAAGAGAAGTGTAGGAATCGTGGAACAGGTTGCGGGAGGCAGTCTTAATATAGACGTTGACAAAAAGCTGTTAAACCGCAAAGATGAAATAGGTGATTTGGCACGAGGCACAGTATCGCTTAGCAATGCGATGAACTCGGTAATTAACGAAATATCGAATAATTCAAAGCTTTTGCTTGAAACTTCTGGTGTTCTCGGTGATGCGGCGGATAATACCGACAAGACAATGAATGAAGTAAGTGCAACCGTTAGTCAGATGGTTGAAAATTCATCAATACAGTCAGCCAATTCCAAAGCTGCGTTTGACCATATGAAGATTATGGAAAACAACATCAGCGAGACTACATCAGAGGCGGCTCTTCTTAACGAATCAGCCGTGTCTATGCAGGAGTCAGGAACAAAGGTTTCTGAGACGCTTTTTAAATTGTGCAATATCAATGATAATGTAAAAGATATAATTGAAGAAGTAAAAGAGCAGACAAACCGCACAAATGAGTCTGTAAACAAAATTAATTCGGCAATCTCATTTATTTCGGCGGTTGCTGAAGAGACTAATCTTTTGAGCCTTAATGCGTCTATAGAGGCGGCAAGAGCAGGTGAAGCCGGAAAAGGCTTTGCTGTTGTTGCACAGCAGATAAAGAAGCTCGCGGAGCAGTCTAATGATTCAAGTAAGCAGATTGACGATATAACAAAGGTTCTTATGCAGGATTCGTATAAATCTGTCGAGATTATGCAGAAAATGCAGGATATAGTTATAAGTCAGAGCGAAAGCATGGAAGATACCCGTATTATTGTGGGACAGGTTCTTAATGATATACGCAGTTCAAAGGACAGCATAGAATTAATAATGAACAGTACGGTTAAACTTGAAGGTTCAAGAAATAAGGTGTCTGGTGCCGTTGAAGAACTTGCAGAAATTGCGGGACAAAATATGGAAAGCACTCAGAGAACATTTGAGGAGACGCAGAAGGTTACAGATACGTTCCGGGAAGTGTATTCGGGAGCCGTCAAGCTTAGGGAGATTGCTGACAAGCTGGCTGAGAGTGTGTCATATTTTAA
>ULRY01017664.1_pt1 | contig 14754 bp, 14 predicted proteins | sample 1955941 | NCBI WGS metagenome assembly ULRY01 (sample SAMEA4835696, study PRJEB28245) | human gut metagenome | biome: gut microbiome; material: fecal sample | place: Denmark | collected 2008 | reverse complement strand
TTCTTCATCTATAACAACCGCATCGTCGTCAATCAATACCCCATCTCCTGCCGTATTGCTATACTGCCATACATATTTCCTATTAACACCTGAGCAATCCGGAGCATATGCGTTTATAGACTGGTATGGGATACTGTCTTTGTTCATTTCCTCTCTTGCCTTATCAGAAGGTGGGGGAACAAGAACGAATGCTGGAGTTTTATAACCAGTAGATGTCTTAAACGAGATAGAAAACGGATACACTTCATTCCTCATATATCCCACATACAACGAACAAGCATTACCATCCTTATATAAATCTTCGTGGGCTACAGACGCCTGCCATTTCAAGAAATGACCCATGAGGGAAACTACAGGCTGTAAATTCCATTCTTTTTCTGCCGTAAGACCATATTGAAGAAGACGGTTTCCGACTGACACTATTCCTCTTGATGTATTATATATGGCTCTTTTTAAAGAAATATGTTCAAATGTTGTCCTCTTATTATTAAGATCAGAATAATAGTATATGGTCTTCTCTGTAATAGGATGAATACCTTCTATAAAATAATCAACTACAGGTTGTGTTTCACCATTGTATCCTACAGTATTCTGAATAACAGCCACCTTGTAATGGCTGACTTGCCTATCCAGATTAGACACCTTAAGCCTTATACCAAGATTAGTTCTTTCTCCCCATTTACCATCATTTATCCTAATATATTGTTCGTCAAATACATGAACAGGGTTAGTTAATGAAGTATAGTTAGTTTTCTCGTTACCAAATTCATCACACAAGGCCACAGCAAACTGATACACGCCCGCACGTAGGCTGCCCCCGTACTCTATCTGTACCGGCTCTACGCATGGCTGGTCCAGTAGTGGAAACACCCTAAGTTTCTCACATGCCAGAAAACAACCATTCTCCTGCATGAACTTTTTCCTATCGTATTCTTTATCACATATCTTATACCCATGATAATGATACCATATATCACCTTCATCATCAGGAGTCAGAGCCTTGTCTACAATAACATACCTGGGAGGATTATAATCGTCAGTCCAGTAAATGCATTTCCCACATTTCTCTGTCTTTATTTCTATGGTTTTTATAGGATGATAGATAGAGAATTTAAGGCACGGATCTTGCTCGTTGTCTTCCAGCAATGTTTTCATGCCAGAGCACAACGACTCCGATCCTTCTACCATAGATTCTATATCGGAATCGGATAAGATACTTGTATCGGATTCAGGCTTGAAATAAGTTATCTTAGATACGCCCGTTTCAGGATTTGTTATAAAAAAATAGATATTGCCTGAAGTAAGATCATTCTTATAACCAATAACCTTAAACCCATCGAAATCAATACATTTAAGGTTACTGTGCTCGTTAGATCTCATCCCAACATTACCATCCTCGGATTCTATGTTGGCATTCAAGGCAAACGTATAATGCTGATCCGTAAGACTCGACGGATGCAGATCGCGGTTCATACCTGTTTGAGGAACCGCTATGTTTCTGTTATCTTCTGATGCCATCTTTGTAACTGTTTGTCACAAAGATAGCAAAAGAGATTTAATCATGGGCTTTCAAAGTGAGCGTAAAATGGCAGATAATCACCTTGTCACATATCTTTTACCCCTAATCAAAACAGTGCCATCACCACCAGCTCCAGCATATACCATAGAGTATCTGACGCCGCCGCCTCCGCCGCCATAACCTCCACCTCCTTTACCAGATCCGTTTGTTGATCCTCCTGTGCCAGATCCTTCACTGTAATCAGATATTCCTCCTTGAAATACCACTCCGGTGTTAGTTTCTCCACTCCCACCACCGGCATTTCTTTTACCGCCGGATTCTCCAAAATCTCTGGTGGTATGACCTTGACCTTTGATTACTCCATACTCTTCTCCATAAGTGTCTCCACCATCCGAAGCACCATCTTGTGTATATGATGAACCGCCGGCACTACCACCATCTCCTCCCTTCCATTTATTACCTCCCTTTCCTCCATTTGCTCTATAAGACGAGTTCATAAATTGAGAGTAACCCCCATCTTTACCAGGGAAATTTTGTTCAGCTTGATAAACTTTTTCTCCTCCTTTTCCTACTGTTATAGAAATAGATTGACCTGGTTTTACAGCAATAGCCTCTCCGTCTTTCCAACCTTTGCTATCAGATTTGAAGGTCTTGGTATAACCACCTCCACCGCCGGCAGAGCTACCGCCACCTCCGCCTCCAACTAAAAAAAACGTCTACGAGAAAACAGCCATCAGGAACTATCCATGTGTAATTCCCGGCTGGATAAAACCTTATAAGAAAGTCCTCAAGCTCCCTATTTTTATCAAAAAAACGACGCCTCATAATATATCAGGAATTACCCCCCCCCTATAAATAATAACTTATTGTAAATCATATAATTATATTTAATATAGATAATCAAACAAATACAAAGAAAGAATCATTGCGATACATACTACTCTTCTCTGTTGCAGAAGTAATACAATCAACATCTTCATCTGCATTATTAATAAGATCTCTCATTCCATCGTATCTATTAGAAAACATAAAAACGTACCTCTGGTCATTTATCTGAAACTTGTATATAATACCCTGTTGTTCACTTGTAGGATACGGGTCAAATGTAATCCGTATTGACATTGGTTCATAACCGGTAGAGGTGCTTGAAAACGAAAAAGAAACTGGACTCTGGGTATGAATATTAAAAGCCGTACCTTCTCTAAGTTGATTCAGTACACTATTTATCTTATCCTGGCTAATTGTATCGGATTTGACTTTATTCATTAAATTAAATAATCTGATTTTATCTCCAGGTTCTATTTCTGTTTTTACACAATGATAAATAGCTCCATTACCAGATATTTGTTCTTCAAAATATCTTCTCCTACTCACGATAATACTCCTTTCTGTAATATTTCAAGAAACTAAACCCTTCAGACTCTCTTCTAAATATACCAGGTTTGTTCCAGTCATTTTCAAGATCGAAGGCCTCTCTTTCAAATACGATATTGTGATATGCTTTCTTGTGATTCCGGTATATACACAATCTTATTAGGTATTCAACCAGATACCATACATAGTACAAAAATACCGGGATAGTAAGCAGCCACAACATCCACCATCCTGCATGGCCGTTAAGACCAGATACTAATGCTATGATTGAGATGATTATAAAGCCCGTAGCAAACAACGCCTGATATTGATTACAATGCGTCCCTTCATGATATTCTGCCTTTAATGATATGGCATCACGTTCGGTAAATACGGCTCCAAACAGCATAATTGTTTTATAGCCGTCAATGAACGTAAACAACTTAGCTATCTTAGAATTGTAATAGATTTTCATTTTCCGAATTTAATTTTGTACCAGTTACACAATATCAAAAATTCAATAGGTGAATTAACACCATCCCATTCCCATTTATCTAAATAGGCCCTGAGTTTATCTCCTTCAACGCATTCGGCTTCTTGCAAGAAGACAAGATGAGGCATAAATAACTCCGATCTTTCCAAAGACTTATTAAAGAACTTAACCAGCCTCTTATTAAATCCAGGACCGTACCATGATTTTTCATTTGTGGATCCAAGACAATAGTAAGAATTGTTCTTAACTTTAATACCAAACCATTTACATACGTATGGATGATATACTCTATCTGCTAAGAATATAAATGGCTTATACCATAGGCAATGCCAGAATGTACTACACTCGCCTCCGAACTTCTTAAAAGCCCATCTGAATCCTCCTGGAAAATACCAGTTGTTGGCTCCTCTCTTAACCTTAACTTTGTATTTAAGATTCTTGTTACGGTTGCTAACCCTATCCCACGGCTTGACCTTATCGGTATCCATATCAGGAAGGAATGTCCAATGATGAAGCAAGGCACTGTAATAAGGATTATATATCTTGTGTCTGTTTCTAATAACGTACTCAAAAATATCGTATCCTACTTGCCCGGCTTCTTCAAATCCTTTTTCTGACAAGAAAGCTAATATCGGAGCCAGATTCCAAATCTGATCTTGTGAAGTGAATGGAGAAAAGCAAGGGTCTTCATCTTTTAGCTCTATACCATTAGTGTACCCGGAGCTTATTTTGGAAAGACCAAATTTGTTTGCGTCTTCACCATGTATGTCATCTCTTAAGAAAAATCCTTTTTCGAATTTGAAATAAATACCTTTATTGCTATTAAAAAAAAGATCATAAGTAGTATCAGCAAGACGGGTAAGCACCAGTATGGCATTACGAACATCATCTTCTGTCTTGTTACCAAGAATCATTTCCGTATAAAGGAACTGAAGATAATAAGCCAGGTTGATGGTACCGTCTCCCACCCAGCCTGCCCCGTCCTTCACCGACGACAGTGGGATGCACGAGGCCTGCTCTGTGTAGCTGGAATCATAAACGAAATCCCGGTAAAACACCTCCTTAATCCTATTGTATTTATCCCAAAGGCCTTCCATATCTTAACCTATAACAATAACACAATCACGTTTTTCCTTATTATAAACCATCGTACCCATCTTAGTGTACAGACCTTTTATATTTTGGTAATTGGTTTCACCATGAGCTGAAACGTTGGTAGTAATGCTATCGGAGTAAACTTCTTCGCCACCTTCGTTAATGAAATTAAATCCTTGTTTAACCATCTCTCCTCCAAGGTAGGCTGTAAAAGACACAACAACATTTCCTCGCCCTCTATTTCCATACCAATTACCATAGATGTCGGCATTGATATTAGGTTCCGACTCGTCCATGCCCGGCGCTGATAGCAAGGTCTTCATCTTAATAAGCGCACCTTCAAGACCGGACTGCATGTTATCACCACCATAAATAAGGTAATCACCTACCTGTTGTTGGGTGGTAGCCCACTGCTTACTCCATCCAACATACTTATTATCCACATTTGATATGCCTGTATTAGTAAAACCGGTTGCAGTATCAAAATCGGAACCGTCTTCCGATTCCCATCCGTACCTAAGAACAAGATAATCGAACTCAGGAATTACAACAACCTGCTCGCCGGCAGCTTGTGTGATTGTAACATTCTTACTCTCTCCACCAGCCGTTACCTTAGCTACACCTCTACGATCTTCAGCTACTGGATTCGGTCCGGCTGTGAAAAGGATGTTTGCCGGTCCTACGCCTCTCATTTTGTCGGCGGTTACTATTTCGCTTGCACTAACTTCTAACATTTTGTTTATTTTTTTAATATTTCGAATACGTATATCCAACTCAACAAAAATACTATCGGGCAATACATTGTCTCTACCAAACTCGCATCTCCTTTAAATTGCCTGATTGACCAAACAATCATAGACACAATAACACCAAGCAAGTATATAAATAGAACTACTTCTGTCATACCAATTTGAGCATATTGTCAATTACAGGATACGCCTTAGTATATATCTCAAACTCAGCACGCCGCCGTCTAAGAGGTTCGTACATGCCTTTTAATGTCATACCCATCATCTTAAGTTCGGTCTTAGCATTTTTCAGCTTAACCAGATCTTGTTGTGCATACAACTTAAATAAATCGGCTGCACCCTGAGCTTCGGCATTATACATCAGTTCCTCAAAGAATCTCATCTTTACAAAATTATCGACATAATCCAGGACCAGACCCTGCGGCGTGTCTGGTATGATTATGTTAGATTCTCCGTCAAAAGGAAGAGACCGGTACTGCATGTAAATAGGACCATCGAAATTAGCATACAGGAATCCGTTTACGATATTTATCTCATACGGACTATCCTTTACTACCTTATTCCGGCATTTACTTAAACAAGAATCACGAAGCATAGGCTTAGCAAGACCTAACATTACCGGCCGGTCATAATAGCAACGAACTTCATGATCGCGATCGTGGGTGTTGATATAAAATTTTTCAACTATCACTTTCTCGCATTCTTCTTTACAACATTCATCGCACGAACACCATCTATAACTTCTTTCAGTGCGTTCTTTCCACGCTATTGTATTTTGAAGCTCTGGTATCACCTTATCACCTTCCGGCACCTCATATCCCTTGAAATCGCATTTAAATGCCAGAATAAGATCAAAGTAATCTCCCGGCATACGAGCCTGTCCTCGCTTGACGTCCACTACCGCCTCTTTGCGCATAGTAATATCGCCTCCAAACTTCTTCAGGGCGATCTCTACCCATTTATAGATGGATACCTCATCTATCAGATCACGTTTGTCAAATGATCTTAAAGACGATTTTAACTCTATGATATAATCTTCGACTGTCATTACTTTTAAAAAAAATGGAGGACAGGAAACGAACCTGACCTCCACAAAGATATTAATAATCTGATTAATGCCCTATTTTGCTGTTTTAAAATTTAGGATCTTCAAACTTACCGTACTTTAGAAACGTGCTTCTACATTTCCCTTTTATACCATTGAGCGTAACTTCATATCCGGCACCAGTCATGTATATTGTTTGCTGATTGATCCTTTCACCGGAGTACTTATCCACAAAGTAAGATCGATAAACACCAAACTTATTTTTAACGATATCACTGTATAGTTCCCATTTACCCTGCCCGTTCCTGAACATGAATTTCATTTCTTCAAGAAACATACGAAGATTCTTTTCTGCGATGATGATTCCATTCTGCTCAAGCTTCTTCGCCACATCCCTGATTAGCCACATGTTTTCATGATCCACCTTCTTAAATGACTCAGAAAACTCTATATCCCCTTTCTTTTCTTCTAACGTATTTACAGCTATTTCTTTTTCCATTCTTTCTTGCTCTGCCCTTTTATGTTCAGCCAAAGCAATGGCTTCCGCTTGCTGAGCTCTACGATACTGCATAGCCCATTCTTCTGCTGCTTCTGCCGGATCAGTAAAATTAGGAATAGAAACCAAGTTTGATGTTAAAAATTCTTTTATCTTCGAGTTGCACCATAATCTAAAATCAGTATCCAACCATCTCGCAAAATCTATGGCGAGATCTTCAAACATCCATGTGCCTCCTCCATTTTCAGGACTTCCAAGCATAGTTGTAACTATCTGATTCTCAGAAAGGTGGGAAAATCCCACCATTGACTTAATTAATTGATTTACAGATGGCAACCTTAAATACTCGGCAGGTTTCTTATTGAATGCTTTTGCCATCTGTGTGGCATTTAACAATATACCATAAGAAGTTTTTATAAAAGAAACATTATGGCCATTATAGCTAAAAATTTTAGATAATTTTACAGATAAATCCGTTTCGTTGGATTCTGACGTCAAAATAATGTTACTATCCTTCGCATTGTTTTGAAAATTGTTTACCTTTGCCTCCATAGAGCTTTATTTGTATAAAGATATTTTGTTAGCATTATATCCGTCCGCTTGAGAAAGTAGACGGATATGCAAAAGTAGCGATTATCCTGTATCTATAAAGGGTGATCGCTACTTTTTTTTCTAAAACTTTCTATGTCCTAATTCTTTATCTTCGAAAACTCTCTTAATCTGGAAATCTTTAAACACCCTTCTTTTGGCAAGTATTTCATTGTACATAAATCGGTATCTTCGTCCTTTATTCATTTTAACCCTTAACTTCTTTTTCAAGCTATCTTGTATTACAAAATGGTAATATCTTTTAGAGTCTGAGAAATCCATAGCCAGGTGGTTGTAGAGGTAGCCGTTGGTGCCGAGCCTGCTCACGATGTCCAGGTCCCGCCTGACGGTAAAGCGCTGGCCCGGTATAAGCACATGGCATAAGTAGCCAACGTTATCTACATAAACACCGGCATCAGCCTCTATATAATGTTCTGATACGGTTTTCCATATAATAGACAACAACCTTAAAACCTCTCCCCTGTCTCTTATCATGCCTTTCTTAAAACCATTCTTTCTCTTCATGAGACGATGATAGTAGGCTGCAAAATACGGTGATTGTATTGATGTTCTTTTCATGTCACTAAATTATAAAAAAATGGGTCTTGGTTTCACAACTAAGACCCAAATAAGGATAAAAATGTTTCGTTATTGAACAATTTGACTTTTTTGATTGGAATCAAGATTCGGATTTTCATCAACAGGAATCTGTAGCCTGAATGCTACTTCCTTTATCGTCTCTGCCACTACGTACTCAATTAACTTAATAGGGCAGATAAATTCGTATTCCCATTCAGACTCACACCCTTTAGGTGTAGGATCGCAGGCCATTAATTCCAGCGCCTTCTTTCTTCTTGTTGTAAAGAACTCTACGTTAATAAGCTCTATATGGAAATCCGGTATATAAATATAGTCGTTTTCTACATAATAAAAAGGACGCCGTTCTTTAACGTATTTAGCATACGGTCTTTTTTGTTCATTACGATACGACTTTATTTCAGCAAACTTAAAAAATATGGTGTTATCTACGTTAGTCACCTTAGTAATAGCCGGTCTAAGGGCAGAATAAAGAAGTCCTGGAAGTTTATGTTTTGACCGCATAAGTGTATTACACAACGCAAATTCGGCATCACAACAAACTATTTTGTCAACTTCAATCATCTCCAGACAAGTAACGTAAGTCAGGAGCCGGTGGTCGCCAAGCAACGTCCCATCATCCCATCTCTGGGCTGTATAAGATTCGGCTTTGGTTCTACCGATATTCAATATCCATCTCCTGCTAACATGGGAGTCTTTATCAAGAGCATGAATACCGTTTACGACTCTTGATACAAATTCACCATTTGTAATCATACTCCCCTCCTTTCTTTTGCTCTGGATTCTCTTGATTTGGCATTCAAGATCCTCATATAAATCTCTCTTTCACTCATGCCGGATATGGTTTTTATAGCCTCATCCAACATAACTTTCGTATATAAAGGTTTAGGGAATCCCTTTATCTTAACAGGATCAGGAACTAACTTCGCCTTCCGATATTCATAAAATCTTTTAGAAGTTACATTAAGATAAGAAACAGCCTCTTCCCCGGTATAATACTTAGCCGGATTAGCAAGTTGCGTCCATGTCTCAAGATCGTTGGCTGTAAGATGATCGCATTCCCCGCTTAAAAACATCTCCTTTATCTTATCGCATACCGCCGCACCGCTTTTACGCAGCGTCTCTGTCAGAATTTCTTTCATTTTCAAAACATCCTGTTTTAAACCTTAAAACAATAGAGGCAATGATTATCAGAAGAGTAACAGCCATAACAGACCACACTACGATATTGTGTTCAATAGGCATCTCAATATTAACCGTAACCCATTCTACACAGATATTAAAAATCATGCTATAGATCAATAACCTATGCCATATACAAAACCTGAACATTCTTGAAAAAGCCAAGAGAAATAGGTCCCATGATAGAGAATGACCTAATATCGGATACAGCCAATTAGTGATACTAAAAGGATAAAACTCATCAAAAATGCTGGCTAACATAATAACCTGCATCAACACAGGATAATACTTCACAAACGTCACACAGACATTCCCTTGCCCTTTACTAATAAAATTGTTGCTCATAATATGTTGTTGTTATGTTACTAAAATGGGGAAGGCGATCAGCACCTTCCCCTGGTTTTCAATCACTTTTTAGTGCTCGTCTTCTTTCTTTTCATCTTGCCTCCAACACTACCGCCTTGGCGCATTTTAGGTTTGTCTTTCTTATCGACTTCACCACCCTGACGAGCTTTCTTTTTACAAGCCATGATACTAAAAATTTAAAATTGAATGATGTGCAATATTAATCATTTTTGTTCTAATAACCAAAATGAAATACAGCAAAAGGGGCAATTAAATTAATTACCCCCTAATATGCTTATCACAACCTAACAGATGCGGTTGGTTTACCCCAGAAACTATAAACACATCCGTTTTCATCACCTTCCATAGCCATGCCCGTAAATGGATTAAAGCTACATCTTACCCAGCATCCACAGCTTTTAGCGTTGCAAGTATCAGATAATCCACCACAAGCAGAAGGAGTAGAAACAGGCTCTCCGTTTATATAAACAGGTCTGTATTTCAATGCGAAATATCCATTCTCGACACTCGTACAGAAAATACCGGTAACAACAGATCCGTTAGGAACATTAAGACGTGATCCGTCCTTCGTACTTGCGACTACTGTTTGAGTCTCTCCTCCGTAAGTTACATTCACACCGCTTTGACCTCCTTCAGGTATCAATGGCGCATACCAGAATTGGAACTTTCCGTTTTCATCCCCTTCCATGTACATGGCCATTATAGCATTTCCGCTCGGACAACTGTAATCACATCCCTTCTTGTTCATAGTGGCAGATTGCTTTTGACGAGAACTGTCACCTATTAAAGAAATAGTAACAAGAGGCTTTTCTGCCGCAGCTTGTGTAACATTTATTTTCAATGTTTTACCACTGTCATTTTGAGTAAGCACAACGGATCCGGTACGAGAAGAAGATGTACTTGTGTTGGCAGTTATCTTAAGAACACAAACCATACTATCCGAGGTCTGATTTTTATACTCAGTCGTAATCCAAGAAGGTTTAGACGTAGTGGCAAAACCATGATAAGAACCATTCAATGTACTTTTGATTGTATATTGAGCATCATTAGATGCAGCTTGAACAGATAAAGATTTATCTGAAGTAGTATTATCATCGAATGTGAACTTATACAACATTTGTCTTGCCTGCGAAATACTAAGAGTAATTGTCTTTCCAGATTCATTTTGAACAAAAACAATGTCACCAGATCTGGAAGAAGATGTTGTATTGGCAGATAACGTCACCACAGCCTTCATACTTTCAGATGTCAGATCTCTGTAATCAACAGAACACCAATCAGGTTTTGACTTAACAGAAAAACCTATGTATGAACCGCTTTTAGTACTTATGATAACTTCTTCAATATCCTGAGATTCCCCAGAGACGGATCTCGACTTGCTCGTTCTTCCATCATGGAACTGAAATTCGTATGGAGCATATCCACATTTTCCAACTTCATATTCGTATTTGTATTCGGCATGACCACAATCATCATAACGAACGTATTTCACTTGATCATTCTTACATCCATTTTCTTGCCAAGAACCGTAAGATCCGCAATTACAGCAATTCCTACAACTTACAGAATATTGACGATTTATGCTACCAGAACAGCTATCACGATAAGCATCATACCGAGTATGGCCCACACAATCTCCTGTTCCGTAATAAGACCAGGCTGTACAAGTTTCTCCACCTCCATTAACCCATCTTGTGTTGTTGTAAGAAGAAGAGCATGGATTGGTGTCACGTTGTTGCTTCTGAGACGTACAACCGTCGCAACGGGTACTTCCGGTATCCGACCAAGAAGGAGTTGTGCTATCAGCTACACAATCACCGTTTTTGTTAGCTACTGCCTGGCCTTGGGAATTTACAGCATCTTGAGCCTTTTTGTTGGCATCAGCTTGACTGATATTGGACGTAAATGGACCACCTACTTGATCTTGTGTTACGGTAACAGAAGAGCCATGCTGACAGGTTCCGCAATTATTTCTGGTGAAAACCTTACTTGCCTTACCAGTCCAGGTACAAGTTCCCTGCGCGTCAGCAAGAGCCTGCCCCTGCTGTTCAACGGCAGCCTGAGCCTTGCTATTTGCGTCTTCCTGACTTACGGTAGACGTAAAAGGACCGCCGGTTACATCATCTTGGTCTATGGTAACCTTAGATCCGACACCGCCGTCAGCACACTGTTTTGTAAATTGCTTGCTATATGTTCCGGTCCAGGTACATACTTTATCTCCACCTTCTACCCATCGTTCATTTTCTCCACCATAGCATTCGTTGGTATTAACCTGTTTTTTATAAGATTTACCACCTTCACATTTGGTTTCAAGCGGTTCGGAATCTACCCATACAGGGTCGGTGTTATCTGTTTCACACGTTCCGTTCTTATTAACATAAGCCTGACCTTGTGCTTCTACGGCTTCCTGAGCCAGCCTATTTGCCTCTTCCTGGCTTTCATTAGAATAGAACGGTCCACCCACCATGTCTTGTGTTACGCTCATCGGAACGCCATGCTGACATGATCCGCAATTGTCTTTTGTAAACTGCTTGCTATATACGCCTACGAACCTACATTTACCTTTCTGGTTGGCAATATTCTGTCCTTGGGCTTTAACAGCTTCCTTGGCCTTATTATCAGCATCTTCTTGACTTACGAAAGAAGTAAAAGGATTGCCTTCAACATCAGCTTCACTTACCTCTACTTCTGTTCCTGAATCCGGTATCTCACAGTCGTTCTTCTGGAACGTTTCTGAATAATGACCGGTCCAGCTACAAACCTTATTTCCGCCGTCTACCCAACGTTCCTGATTATGAGTTTCAGAACATTCATTGGTGTCACGTTGCTTTTTCTGAGACTTACCTTCGCTACATCTAAGTTCTTCCGGTTCTACGTCTTCCCATACAGGATCGGTGCTTAATGGCGTACAGTTACCGTTTTTATTAGCATAAGCCTGACCGCCTTCTTCTACGATCCTACGAGCTTCTGTATCTGCCGCCTCTTGACTTTCTGTTGATGTAACAGGGCTTCCATTTACCATCTCAGCCGTAACCTCCATCTCTACACCTTTATGACAAGCCTCGCATTCGGGAACGAATCTCTTGCTGTAATGACCGGTATAGACCGTCATATCTTCGCAATTCCCTTTATTATTGGCAATAGCCTGACCTTGCTCTTTGACAGCAGCCTTGGCCTTGTTATTAGCATCATCTTGGCTTACGGTAGATGTGAAAGGAGCACCAACAACATCTTGTTCGGTTACCGTAATCTTAGATCCTACCTGACCTTCAGTACAATCATTTTTGGTAAATTCCTCACTGTATTTACCAGTCCACGTGCAATGGCCGTCCCGGTTAGCTATGGCCTGGCCCTGTTGCTCGACAGCAGCCTGAGCGAGCGCGTTAGCCGCCTCCTGGCTTTCGTATGAAGTAAAAGGACCACCGGTTACATCGTCTTGGTCTACTGTTACCTGAGAGCCTACGCCTTCTCCTTCACAATTGTCTTTTGTGAATACCTTGCTATATACACCAACAAATTGGTTTTTATCTATGCAAGTACCTTTCTTATTTGCAAGACCTTGTTTCTGTTCTTCCATAGCGGCCTCAGCCAGCGCATTAGCTGCCTCCTGGCTTTCCCTTGACACAAAAGCATCTGGGTATCCGGCAAGATCCTTTTCAGTCAAATCAACGAAGCTTCCGGTCTGAGATTCGGCATCGCAATCATTTTTCTGAACACGAGCCGAAGCCTTTCCTATAAAATAATTAGGATCCTCAATGCATTCACCATTAAGGTTGGCTTGTTCTTGACCGTTTTTCTCTATATCATCAAGAGCCTTCTTATCAGCATCTTCTTGACTTACGTCTGATGTGTATTTACCGGCTTCTACTGTGTAAGTATAAGGTGCTCCGATAAATCCATCTTCACAGTCATTTTTATAAAATACTTTTGACTTCTCTACATTATACCATAAATTTGTTTCACAGGTGCCGTGTTCATTAGCATATCCCGGACCTTCAGCTTCCAAGGCTTCTAAGGCCTTCTGATTAGCATCTTCCTTAGAAACAGAAGAAGAGAAGCGGCCGGCTTCTACAACGTACTCTACCATAGATCCAACTTCAGTCACCTCACAATCTGTCTTTTGGAACATCTTGGATTTCCTGTCGTTGTACCATTTTATGGTATTGCAAGTACCATGAGAATTAGCATAGTCTTGACCTTTGGCATTCAACTCAGCTTCAGCCTTACGGTCGGCATCTTCTTGGCTTATGGTAGAAGAAAATTGCCCGGCTTCGATTGTCATCGTAACCAAACTTCCTTCTTCGGTATCAGGATCGCAATCGTTCTTTCTAAACGACTTTGATTTCTTGACATTGTACCATAATATGGTTATACAACGACCATGCTCATTAACCCAGTTCTGACCATTTTGTTCAATGTCTTTCATAGCCTTGTCATCAGCATCAGACTGAGATATGACAGACGTGTATTTTCCGGCCTCAACAACATACTCAAGCTCTTCCCCTTTCTCTGTCTCAGGATTACATCCTTCTTTTGTGAAAAGAGCCGATTGTCTTTTATTTCTATAAACTACCTGTTCTTTTTTTTTATGAACTAACGTACATTCTTCAGATACGCTACCGTCCCTGGAAGACACCCTTATCTTGACACTTCTGTTGGCACCAGTATCATTTTCATCAAAGTAAATATTAACCTTACTGTTAAGACCGCCTTCTTTCTTATCTATGTTCGCCCAACAATTATCTACTTTCATTCCTAATCCTCCATCTTAAATTTTCAGGATTTGTACTTACGTTGATTACCTCCGGTGATCCATCTGAATCAAGATCAACAACATCCTTGTCCAGGTGAATCTCCTCCTTATACACAGACTCGCATTCAACTATTTCAATAACATAATCTTTTATATTACTTTCTATACTTAACTGCGTGCTTGTTTCATCACCCTCAATTTGTTCAAATTCCTTATCCAATTTAATGTAAGGAACGACCTTTCCAGGCTGATAAATAGGAATCAGTACACCATTTATAGTTATGTTCTCATTAACTTCATTCCCATCCTCATTGCCAGGCATGGAAACAATCATCGAAACCTGGAACGTGTCTTCAAGACCCGGATCACCAGGGAAACCATAATCAAGCCTAATATCATTGACGTCAATATTAAGACCGGAAGCGGTAGTAAATGCTTTTATGACACCCTTTATATCTTTCTCACCCGTAATAAGGGCATTGATTGAAGCAGCGTTGGTAGTAATAAGGATCTGCTTA
>ULRY01004069.1_pt1 | contig 14932 bp, 5 predicted proteins | sample 1955941 | NCBI WGS metagenome assembly ULRY01 (sample SAMEA4835696, study PRJEB28245) | human gut metagenome | biome: gut microbiome; material: fecal sample | place: Denmark | collected 2008 | reverse complement strand
GCTGATTTTGAGAAGCTTTTCCGAGCGGCGCAGGCTGCCATCGAAGATTGATTCAAATCCATTTGATTGCAATAATTAAAGAAATAGACCTGTGCATCCATTGCACAGGTCTATTCTTTATGTATGTTCATAAGGGAATCGGTCGTTTTTTGTCGTTATTATCTGAAAGCAATCTCTACCTTAGGGGCAAAACTCATACCTACCGCATCAGTTTGATGCGAGCAACTTATGAACAATTTTTCTATATGACGCTATTTCTTGTAATTTTAATGGACTGGCGTTTGTCCGTAGAAGTAGCGTATAATCCGATACATATCCCCTTGTTCCGAAAGAGGAGACGTATATGGTTGTCACCCATTTCGCAGGTTTCCGTTTGCAGAAGCACGCCGGATAACGAGTAAATACGTAATATTCCGGCTTCTTTGCTCTTCAAGTACAACTCTTGCCCGTGGCAGGAATAGCTGACGATGGGATTTACGGTATACTCTGTTTCGTTCCGACAGTCTTTGATACCGTCAGGGTCGTTCGGTTGTACTTTCCGGATTATGACGAAAGGAAATTCCGAAAACACGCTTCCTTTAGTTACGCTTAAGGCTGGGTCGTCGGCATCGGTTTCGAGAAAACCTGAGCCTGCGGTCGAAGAAAGACCGATGGCATACAGGTCTTCATCCGAATATTTGCGGAAGAGATTGAAAGAATGTTTGGAATAATCATTCTTTGTAGTCAGTGTCCCCTCGTCAGACAAATGTTTATTGTTATCCGTTTGGCTGACAAACATGTAACGGTCTCCATAAAGTGGCATGGGACGTATCCTCCACAAAAAAGACTGGTCGTCGGTTTCGTCCAGACCGGTGAACGTGGCATCCGTATTCCTCAAATACCGGCCGGTTTGCGGGTCTTTAATATAAAAACTGTCTTTGGCTTGCGGTTCGAACGTATTGGTCTCATATACCGGCAGGTTGAAATGCAAAACGGTTTCGGCTTTTGAGCCTGTTTGTGAAACGCGGTGGAACATCAACGTGTATTCCATGCAGGTGTCCAACACTCCGACACACAAAGTATCATTCAGATCGGCCACTTTTCCGCCCAAATCGTTCAGGTGGAAAGTCAATGTGTCGGCTTGTATGGTGTCTTTGTCGAGCATCCACTTGTAAATGCGTGTGGAGTTGGCTGACTGGGCGAGCAGGGAGTTCGGCGAGGCGTACAAAGACACGGCTGTGTGGCGTGGCACGGCCAAGGTCGTCCCGCTATAGTTTTTACCGTCGCCATACGCAATGAACGGGTCTATTTCCGACACCTCCACGCGGAACGTTTGTTGTAATCGGGCACCGGCCTGATTGGTCATTGTCACCCGGTAATAAGCATTCGATGAAACGCTCGGCTGCGTCATCAGATTTTCGTTGTGGCTCAGTGCATTCCAATTCTGCCCATTGGTACTTTTTTCCCACTTCCATTCACGCACAGGAGTATCAATATACTCCATCCCAAATGTCAGTTCATCATATTTCTTCACGTAAATCAACGTGTCTGTTCCCGTGGTACCGTTCATTTTATAATAAGGAGTAAAGTTACCGGTCCATCCCTCCCCTTCCACATGAAGGGCGAACAACTGCGTGTTGCTCACGCCTTTTTCATTGGTATAATGCACACGGAAGGTACGCGAAGTGTCCAACACGATGTCACGTGTGGAAGAAGTGCATGCCGGGTCATCGTCCCATGCCCATTTACCGGTATCCGTTTCTCCGTCCGGCAATAGGGCCGTCAGGGTCACGGTCGCCCCTTTGGGGATACAGTTCACGTCAGGCCGGTCGATTTCATGGCCTTCATACGCGATTTTTCCACTCAGGACCGTGGGGACTTTAGTCTTGTCCTCCAACGGGTCGAGCGTACACATCAGGGTACTGAAACCCAAATGGTCGTATCCGCCGCTGTTCCCTCCGCCGAATCCGCCTCCTGCGTCTATACCGTTTTCGTTCATTTCGAGCATCTTTCTGGAGTAAGGCACCTCTATGCCTCGTATGTTTTCATAGTAATTCACGATACGGGCTTGAGCCGGACGGTTGGTTCCCCGTCCTCCGTCTCCCATACTCATGAAAGTCCCGTCACAATTCGTATAAGGACTGTTCGGCAAGTCGTCCACTCCGGAATTATAGGCGTTGACGTATTCAAACCCACATACGATACGGTCGTCCTTCAGGGCATAAAAGTCATCGCCTTGGTTTCGCCCCGTGCCGCAAAGGTCTGCGGCCAACGCAAGCGCCATGGCAGCATGCCCTTGGTCGCGGTTGGATTCCTGCATCTGCCCGAAATAGCCGAAGGGACCGCGTTCGTCCGGATGAAGTTTCCAGACCAAATGATGCAGCGACTCGCCATAACGGTGGTCTTCCATATACTTATAATACTCCGTGGCTTGGTTGTAGATGAAGACATCATCGCACAATATACCGATGCTCATCGCACACAGCACGTTGCACAAGCCCCAATTCGACCAATAATGGTCGTCTTGTGTCCCGTTGCGTCCTTGCAGGAAACCGATTACCCCGTGGTACCACACTTTCAGCATCCATTCTTTGAATCGTCCGAAGTCCGTGGCATCCCATCCCGGATAGTCGCGCATCAGTTCGGCAGCGTTGGCAAACTGGTAGCCATACAGCCCATATGCCAGACAGGCATTCGTGTCTCCGCTCACCTTCTTGCAGGTCTTGGCCCAAGCATTAAGGATTTGGACGGACTTGTCTGCATACGCCTTATCGCCGGATATGTGCCAGACCAACGCACATTGGTAAGCCGTGGCGGCATCCCGGTAAGCCAACTGGTAATTGTCCGGGTCGGGTTCCCAAATCGTCCGGCCTCCGCGTACGATTTTCTCGACCGGAGCAGCCTTCCAGTCCAAACTGACATGCGGGCTGGTCAGTAGTTTCCTGTAAGCGGAAGCCCAAGGCTCCTCGCCGGCTTCTACCTTGGCTTTTGTCCGGTCCAGGTCGGCCTGCGTATGCAACATGCCGGGATGGATGAAGTTTTGTGCATTCAGCCATAACGAACTGCACAGCGTCATGACTATCAAGTATCTTTTCTTCATGGTAAATGTTTTTAATGAACCGTGGCAAAGTTAGCAGGTAAATACCGTACGGGGACGGATGAAAAAAAGCATCTTTTATGTCGTTCTGAACCAAATGCGCCTGAAGGATGTTTTTCTAGCCACGGCGTGTGGGAAAATGTCCGAAAAAGACGGCCGATTCAGCACAATGCAACAAAACAACCTATATTTTGAACCAAAATATCCTACGTCAAGTGGTGCCGATTGCCTATCTTTGTCTAATCATCATTTGTTATTTGAAAGAAAAGCCATGGATACCGTAAAACGAAAAGCAGGAAAGCGTGCCATAAGGACAGTCGTTCCGATGTTGTTCCTATTGTTGGCCTCGTGCCTCCACGCACAAGACCGTCAATACAAATTCCGTCTTATTGATGCTTCGGACGGACTTTCGGACGGACAAATCCGCAGCCTGACGATGACGGAAGAAGGTTGCATCGCCATCAAGACTGGTTTCATTCTGAACATTTACAACGGTGCCACGTTCGACCGATTCCCATATGACAAGACACGTAAATACATTTGGGCATACGACCGTCCGCCCAAAGAGTATTACGACCGCGAAGGACGGATGTGGCTCAAAGAGTTGGGCTACCTGCTTTTGCTCGACATGAAGAGCGGGCAATATGATTATTCCGTCTCCGAGGTGTTGGCTTCCATGGGAATAAACCGGCGGCTGAAGAACCTGTTCATAGACGATTACAAGAATTATTGGTTCGTGACCGAAGACAATACCGTCTCCTTCTACGACGTGGAACAGGGGCGTTTGCGCACCATAGAGGATGGTGGCAGTGAATTTACCCGGAAATACGGCGTACCGGTGGAAATGACGCAATACAAGAACCTCTGTTGGATTGTATATGAAAGCGGACTGATTCGCTACTGGGACTACTCTTCGGCCGAGTTCGTGTCGCAAGAGACACGTTTCCTGCATGTCATCAACAGGCTTACCGACCGTATATACCTGCATCCGGATGCCCAAGGAAACATCTGGCTGATGTACAACAACGGACTATTCTTCTACAATCGCATGGAACGCACTTGGAAGGAGGCATGCGGCATAAGCGGACTTTCCAACTTCTTCACGTGCATGGATTTGGACCGGGACGGCAATGTGTGGGTCGGCACGTCCAAATCCGGCCTCCGCATCATCGATGCCCGGACGTTCGAGGTGACCACACTTCCTGCACTGGAACTGACCGACGGAGGGACATTGGAAAACGATATTTATACGGTATTTTCCGACCGGAACGGGGGTATATGGGTGGGCACCCTTTTTCAGGGCTTGTGTTATTACCATCCCAGCATGCAGAAGTTCTCTCTCGGTCACACCGTGAACCGCTATTCGTCCGTCACCAGCGAGAGCATCCGGTGCTTTCTGGAGGATGCCGACGGGTCTGTACTTATCGGAGGCGTTTTCGGCCTCTTCCGTTTCCGGCCGTCTACTGGTGCGATGGAGCAAGTATTCAAGGCCGAACCGAATGACATTTGCCTTTCCGTTTTTAAGGACAAGGGCGGACGTATATGGGTGGGTACCTTCCTTCACGGTTTTTATTGCATCGAGGGCGGACAGGTTCGCAACCTTCTCCGTTCTACGGTGAATTGGGAACAAGACCCTAACCAGAACATATCCCGTGCTTTGTACGAAGACAGCGAAGGCCGTTATTGGGCCAGTGTGACCGGCGGGGTCGGACGTTTCGATCCGGCCACGGGAAAGATTGCCTATATGTTGCACGACCGTCATCCCGAACTCCGTTCATACGCCGTGGTTCATGCCTTCTATCCGGTGGACGGCCATACGTTCGCCGCTTTGGGCAACAGCGGCATCTACTATTACGACACGCAGAAAGACAGCGTGTGGATTCCGGCTTTTCTGAAAGAACAGCGGTATGCCGACACCAAATATTTCTGCATGCTGAAAGACCGTCACGGCGTGGAATGGTTCGGGACGGAAGACGGCATCTTGGTGTTTGATCCTCGCCACAAGGAGGCCACGGTGCTGACCGAGTCCGACGGACTGTCCAACAATGCCGTCACGGCCTTGTTGGAGGACAACGAAGGAATGGTATGGGCTTCCACGCTGAACGGACTTTGTAAAATCGCACCTCGTGAAGACCCTGCCGGGAAAGGATTTTCCGTGGTGAGCTATGGGGAAACCGACGGGTTGCAGGGCGGCAAGTTTTATGAGAATGCGGCTTTGAAAACCCGGTCCGGGCTTTTGTTCTTCGGCGGGGCCCACGGATTCAATTATTTCAATCCTTCGGAAATCCGATACGACCGAAGCGACAACCATCCCGTCTTCACCCGTTTCTATCTGTTCAACAACCCGTTGAAAGTGAATGAGGCATACAACGGGCATGTGATTCTGACGCAGACCGTGGACCGAACGTCGGAAATCCGGCTCCGTCACGACGAGAATTTCGTCATGATAGAATTTTCAGGCCTGAATTATGTCAACCCTTCGCACACTTACTATAAGTATAAACTGCTGAATTACGATAAGGAGTGGAACGAGGTGGTGGCCGACGGGAGCGGACGCGCCACCTATACCGGATTACAGCCCGGCGAGTACAAATTCGTGGTCTACACCGCCAACGGGGACAAGATTTGGGGGAAGACACCGGCCGAAATAACCATTACCATTGCGCCACCGTTTTGGGCGACGGCATGGGCCATCGCGGTGTACGTCGTGCTGGCTGCCGGTTTGATGGTCTGGTCGTGGAGAAGGTTCCGGAGGCGGGCACAGCTCAAAATCCGGATGGCTCAAGAAGCTAACGAACGGAAACAGCGCGAAGAGCTCGACCAGATGAAGTTCCGCTTCTTCACGAACATCAGCCATGAGTTCCGCACTCCCCTCACCTTGATTCTTACGCCTTTGGGGGCACTCATCCACGATACGGGCGAACCGGAGCTGAAAAAGAAGTTGGAACCTATTTACAATAATGCGCGCCGTCTGCTCAATCTGGTAAACCAGTTGCTCGATTTCCGTAAATTGGAAATGAAGGGCGAGCGTCTCAGGTTGAAGATGAACGACATGGTCTTTTTCTTGGAAGAAGCTGTCAGGCAGTTCACCGACTTGGCGGCAAGCCGTGAGATAGAACTTTCCTTCGAGCCTAAGGTGGAACGTCTTTTCATGAATTACGATTCCGACAAGATGTATAAGATGCTCAACAACCTGCTTTCCAATGCCTTCAAATTCACCTCCGCGCACGGACAGGTACGGGTCACGCTGGAGAAGGTATCGGAAGACGGACGGCCGTATGCGGCGGTCAGGGTGGAAGACACCGGATGCGGCATTGCGGAAAAGGATTTGCCCTTCGTTTTCGACCGTTTTTATCAGACAGCCACGGAGGGACAACCGGCCGGGCAAGGCAGCGGCATAGGTCTCCATCTGGTGCGCGAGTACGCCAAGCTGCATGAAGGAAAGGTCACGGTGGAAAGTCGGACGGGAGAAGGTACAGCCTTCACCCTGTATATCCCGACCGACCTGCATGGCGGAGGGGCGGCACCTGCGGCAGAAGAAAAGGCGGAATACCGGGACGAAGAGAGCGAAATCCACGACATGCCGCCCACGGAGACGGGAAGGAAGAAGATTCTGGTGGTGGAGGACCACGACGAATTCCGTCATTTCCTGGTGGAGCAACTGCAAAAGGACTTTTGTGTGGTGGAAGCGCGCGACGGCGTGGAGGGCGAACAGGTGGCACGGACGGAGTTGCCGGACTTGATTGTGTCCGACCTGATGATGCCCCGCATGGACGGCATGGAACTGTGCCGCAGGCTGAAAGGCGACATACAGACCTCACATATCCCGTTCATCCTGCTTACGGCCCGCAGCTCCGATGATTCGCGCATCGGGGGATACGAAGCAGGAGCGGATTCTTATATCTCGAAACCGTTCAACTGGGAAATGCTGCAAGTGCGCGTCCGCCAACTCATCGAGCAGAAAGAACGGCGGCAAAAGATGTTCCGCAAGTCCATCGACGTGTCTTTCGAGGCCATCACCACGACTTCGATAGACGAGAAGCTGATGGAGAAAGCCTTGGAATCCGTCAAGAAGAACATCAGCAATCCGGAATATTCCGTGGGCGACCTGAGCTTGGACGTGGGGATGAGCAAGACCCAGTTGAACCGCAAAATGCAGGCCATTGTCAACGTCACGCCCTTGCAGTTCATCCGTTCCATCCGGTTGAAACGGGCAGCCCAGTTGTTGAAGGCCACTACATGCAGCGTGAACGAAATAGCGGACCTCACGGGATTCAACACCATCAAGTATTTCAACCTGCATTTCAAGGAAGAGTTCGGCATGACACCGACACAGTTCAGGGAAAAAGAAGGAAAGGCGCAAAATGACGTAACAATCGGCTGAAATCATCCCATTCCGTCGCCTGCCTTTAGGCTACTTTTGTGGTAGAAATCAAACGATGTGCCATGGAAGCAAGAAACGACGAAAAAGGACTGGCCGCGTGTTACGTACGGCAAAAGGAGGCTTTGAAGCATTATATCGCATCCCGCATCGATCGTCCCGACGAGGCGGAAGACGTGGTGCAGGATGTGTTTGAGAGACTGTGGAAGCATAAGGATTTCATAAGTCCGGAGGCTGTGGTGTCCTTGGCTTACAAGGTGGCACGTAACCTGATGGCCGACCGCCAACGAAGATACCGCAAGGAGAATGACGTGTGGGGCGAACTGTTTTACACGCAGGAGGCCTTGCAAGACACGACGGAGGAAAAAGTATCTTTCAAGGAATTGAAACTGATGTTCGACCGTTTGGTGTTTGCCCTGCCGGAAAAGCGGCGCAAGGCGTATTGCCTGTCCTTTTTTGAAAACCTCACCCCTTCCGAGATAGCCCGTGAGCTGTCTGTTTCAAAGCGTACGGTGGAACAGCATATCTTATTGGCACGCAAGGATATTAAGACGCAGTTGCAAAAGGAATACTTCAGATATGGGTGAAGCGTTTGGAGGGACTTACATTTATACGTTTTAGAGGACTTTAAGCTGTCAAAAAGACAGTTTTTCCGGAATTCCCGTATTTCAAGAATAAGGGAAAAAGGGCTTTTCAGGTCTTTTTTCTGTATATTTATACGGTATAAATACAATATTATGGCATAAATCCTGCATATTCGTGCTTTTTTCTCAGCCGAACGGTAAATCGTTCGGCTGAAAGCGATTTTTCATTCTCAGCACGTTGTGCGCCCAAACTCTTCCGAAAGGGGAATCCGGAGGCTGAAAGAGGCAGGAAAATGCCCTTTGAGGGGGGCTTCAGACGCTATCTGAAGAAAATCCGTTTCGCAAAAACGGAATCAAAGTGTTCCGGATATTCGCGTCCGGCTGACAGGCCAACCGCTTCCTTCCGCATCTACTTCCCTGCTACCGGACAGAAAGAAAGTAAAAACAAGTCTATGCTTACAGCAAGTTAAAATCCCGCCCTCGCGAGAATGCCTTATTTATTTCCGGCTTCGGGCCAAAGGGCAAATACACGATTCTCGTAAGGGTGGGATTGACAGATTGACAAAACGATAAAATGAGACAGAAGAACAAAAGAACAAAAGGCTGCGCAAGCCAAAATATTCTGTTCTTTTGTTCTTCTGTCTTATCCCTTTCGTTATCGAGACATCTACTTACATTCGCGTTTTATCCTGATAACCGTGAAGGAATAGGCCGGCATTTCATAGGGGAACTTCTCCCCTACTTCCATTGCGCTTTCTACCGGTACGGCATTCGTGTCGGACGGGCGACCCGAAAGGACGGTCTTCTGCCCTACGGCTTGATGTCCGGCCAGCGACGGGATTTCCACATCCGTTTTGACCGCCACCGGGAGCAGGTTCACCAATTTCACGATAAGGTCACCGCTTTCGCCGTCTTTCACCACGGAAACGCCCACGCGGCTACGCACATCATGCCGCCGGTTATCCACCGTCAGCGTAGAGGGCAGGTACTTATTTCCGGCATGCTGCCCGTACATTTGCTGCACGTAATAATCCACAGTGGGTTTCACTTCCGTGTTGTTGAAGTAAATCAAATCCGGCCTCCATTGCGTATGCCCTTCCTTGGCCAAGAGCGGAGCGTATGATGTCATGCTCACCACATCGCCGTTGCGCTCTACCGAAGTCAGGAACAAAGCCGCTGCCAATCCCGTCTCGATATTGCTCGGACGTCCCGGGGCATGGGCCGCATATTCTCCCAAGTAGACCTTGGACTTATGTCGGTCATAATGGTCGTAGTAATCTTGGTTGTAAATGAACCATCCCGGCGTGTTGTAATTATGCTCGTCCACCATGGGCAGTTTCAAGCGGTCGGCCAAAGCCCATCCTTCTTCGTAGTCTGTTCCTTCGCAGGACGGTCCCGTCGTGCCGATGACTACGATGTCGGGATATTTGGCCCGGATGGCTTCATAAATCATCGTAAACCGTTCCGTGAACACGCGGCTGATGAGGTCTTCGTTACCCAGTCCGATGTATTTCAGGTTGAACGGTTCGGGATGTCCGGCCTTGGCCCGTTCGCGTCCCCATCGTGTGGTTTTGGCATCGCCGTTGGCATATTCAATCAGGTCGAGCACGTCCTGTATGTACTGCCCCATCTCCTCCATCGGGATGCCGCCCTGTTGGCCGTTGGCCGTCACGAAGTCTTTGGAATGGTGGCTCGGGCCTCCGATGCCGGAATTCTGGCAGGGCACGCCTGCGGCCACGACTGGCAGCGGTTCGGCACCGATGTCCTCGCAGAACTGGAAATACTCGAAGTAGCCCAAACCGCGCGTCTGGTGGTAACGCCAGATGTTGGCCGCCGGTTTTCGGGCTTCCAACGGGCCGATGGTCTCTTTCCAATGATAGATGTTGTCCACCCCGTCCCCATGTGCCAGACATCCGCCGGGGAAGCGGACGAAACGCGGACGGATGTCGGCAATGGCCTGCGCCAAGTCGGCGCGAAGCCCGTTCTTCCGTCCCTTGAACGTCTTTTGAGGGAACAGTGAAATCATGTCGAGGGCATACCGTCCGGCAGACTGCGGGATGATGACGAGCCGGGCCTGCGCCACGGTGGCCGTGGCTTTCAGCACGGCTTCCCGTTTCTTCCATGTTTTCGAGGACAGTGTGACGGTGGTCTCGGCCACGGTCTTTCCCTGCGGGTCGACCAGACGTACCACGGCCTTTCCGCCTCCCTTGCCGTCCGGCGTACGGGTGAAAAGCGAAAAGTCGTACTTCTCGCCTTCCTTCACCGCGATGCCGTCGAATCCCGTATTCGTGAAGCCGCCGCCGGGCTGCGCCACGTTGAGCACGGCGTAATGGGGATTGTTGGGATGGACGGGCTGATCCGTAGACACGTCGAATGCCATGCCCTCGCCCTCCACGCTCCACGCGTAGCGACTGTTCCAGTTCCGGTCCTTGTTGCCGTCGGCTTCGGAGTATTCGAAATCCCGGTTCTGCACCAGTTCGGCATACAGTCCGCCGTCGGCTGCGTAATTCAAGTCTTCAAAGAACACGCCAATCAGGTTCTCACTGATGGGTTTCGCCCGGCCTTCGTCCACGGTAATCCGCGCATTGACCGTTTGCAGTCCGGCAAACCGGGCCGCGTCGTGCTCGGCACGCTCGCCCCTCTGGGCATTGAGGGCAGAACGGTATATGCCATGGCGTTCCATGCCTTCCAATATGCCGTAGGATACTTTCAGGGCGTACCCCACGATCGTCTTGTCGCCGATTTGCACCGTGTCAGCCACCGGCATACGCCCGTCTTTCACGGCAAACTTGCCTTGTTCCGTGGCCATGAAATATTCTTGGGGTGTCCATTTTATCAGGTCGGTGGACGAAGCATAGCCTATCGCGCTGCCTTCCGGGTCCAAGTCCCAGAAACAGTGCAACCTTCCGTCCTGCCGGTCTTGTATCAGGCGCGGCCTGTACATGTATTTCCAAGCACCGAAGTCGCACCGCATAAAGACCATTCCTTCCGCCACGTCCTGCCAGTGCTCCCCGTCCGCGCTCCAGACGAACTGCATGCCGCGCCGTCCGTGGTCGTTGGTCGTGGGATAAGGGAAGACATAAACGGAATCGGGTTGTGCCGCCCGTACGGTACATGGCAAAGCCTGCATGAGGCAAAGTGCCATAAAAGGTTTCAGGATATTCATATCTTCGGTCAATATAATGGGTAATTGTGAGAAACAGGGGTCATGATGAAAGTGAACTCATAATCTTCATACGGCAGGCGGAATTCCGGTTCGGGCGGGGCAGCCCAACTGTCGATACAAGCCAGTCCCATCTGTGCCTTGTCTATCAGAACGTTGGTCAGGTCTGCCTTTTCCACTTCCTGCGAATGTCCCTGTTTCTTCACCGGTCCTTCGTCCAACGATTCGATGGTGTAGTGCAGGGAGGAAGCCGAGAACGGGGCATCGGCCACGAACTGCAACCCCGTGCCTTTCACGTCGAGGACTTTCCACCAACGGATGTCTGTTTTCGTGCCGGTCTCTTGCGGACGGATGTAGGGATAAAACTGTTCGTCTACGGTCTGGTGATAAATGCCGAGGTCTGTACTGTGATTGCGGTTGCTGTAATTCTCCACCGGCCCGCGTCCGTAGTAAGAAACGTATTCAAAATCCTTGGGCATGACCAGTTGCATGCCGAAACGGAACATGTCGGATGCCTTTTTTCCCTTGTCGGCCACCATCTTTTGGTTGACCTTTACGGCTCCCCGGTTGTTGATGGTATAGGTCAGGTAAAGTTTGGCCGACACGCTCCTCATGTCGTATTCCGCCGACACGATGACCTGTCCTTCTTTCGTTTCGTGTTTTAACGACGTGAGACGCAGGTCGGGATTTTTCCAAGCCGCATATTTGTGTTGCAGTTTGGCACCGTAATCATTGTCGGTCGGGGCGCGCCAGAAGTTCGGTGTCAGCGCACCGCCTTTCCGGATGAACTCCGTCCGGTCCACGACATAGCGTTCCATGTATCCGGTCATCTTGTTGAAACGTACCCGGAAGTTCTCTCCCGTGATAATCAGATGGGCCAGATTACGGTCGTTGACTTGCGGGACGACATCCGGAATGTAACTCACGCTTTCGTTCTTCAAAACCATGTCCGGTGCCTGATAAGGCCGGAGTTCGATTTGTGCCTTGGCCACCACGTGACGCGCCGGAATAATGCCTTCTCTTTCCCGTTGCAGGTATCTCACGTTGAGCAACCATTCGCCTTCCCCGTCAGTTCCGCCCCAGTCCAAGGTCATTGTGGCGGTTTGTTGCGGTTGGCAATCTATCCGTTCCACCGTTCCGCTACGCATGACTTTTCCGTCTTTCAGTGTTTCCCACTCCATGACGTATGCTGAAAGGTCGCGGAAGAAATTCTCGTTGTATACCTTGATTTCGCCTTTCGACAAATCTCCGGGCGTGGTCCAGATGTTCTGGTAGAAGTATCTCACTTCGTAACTGTGCGGGTTCGGTACACGGTCGGGACCGAACAAGCCGTTGACCATGTAATTGTCGTCCTTGGTCTTATAATCGTCGAAGTCCCCGTCGTAACCGTATATCATTTCCCCGTTGCGGCCGGTCCATCTCGGCGACTGGTCCACCCAGTCCCAGATGAAACCGCCTTGGAACTCGGGATATTTCCGGATTAAGTTCCAATAAATGTTGAAGTCGCCCAAAGCGTTCCCCATGGCATGGGCATATTCGCACATGATGAAGGGTTTCTGTTTGTTGTCGTCCTCGCAATACTTGATGCAACGGGAGTAAGTGGGATACATCGGACAGTAGACATCGGTATTGGAACCGGTGTCGTAAGCTTGTTCAAAGTGGACGAAGCGGCTGGGGTCTTCCTGTTTGATCCAGTCGTAACAGGCCTCGAAGTTCGAACCGTCGCCACACTCGTTGCCCATCGACCACAGGATGATGCTCGGATGGTTGAAGTTGCACTGCACGTTGCGTTGGTTGCGTTCCAGATGCGCTTTCTTGTAAGCCGGGTCCTTGGCCAACGACTTTTCCTTGAAGCCCATGCCGTGGCTTTCGAGATTGGCTTCGGCCACGATGTAAAGGCCGTAACGGTCGCACAGTTCATACCAATACGGATCGTCCGGATAGTGGCAGGTGCGCACGGCATTGACATTGAATTTCTTCATGAGTTGTATGTCTTGGAGCATCCTCTCGCGGGTGACATACGAACCTCCATCGGGATCCATCTCATGACGGTTTACTCCTTTGATGAGCACGGGCTGCCCGTTCACCAAAAGCTGGCTGTCCTTGATTTCTATTTTCCGGAATCCCACTTTTACGGGTATGACTTCGCGGATGGCGTTTCCGTCTTTCAGTGTAGCCCTGAGGGTGTAGAGGTAGGGCGTTTCTGCCGTCCATTTATGCGGGTTCTTCACCGGCATGATGACGGATGGGGTTCCCGTTTCCCGGACTTCTTTCATGCAGACGGTTTCCCCACGGGCATCGAGTAGTTCGAGTGTAATGCGGGCCTTGCCCTTTACATCCATACGGACCTCCAGTGTCCCGTCCTGATACCGATCGTCCAAGTCGGGAGTGACCCGGAGGTCTTCTATCCGCTTGGCGTGGCGCACGTAGAGGTAGCAGTCGCGTAATACGCCGCTGTAACGGAAGAAATCCTGGTCCTCCAAGTAGCTGCCGTCGCACCAACGGAACACTTGGAAGGCTATCAGGTTCTTTTGCCCCGGTTTCAGGTAAGGGGTCAGGTCGAACTCCGCCTCCATTTTGCTGTCCTCGCTGTAGCCCACAAACTTTCCGTTGACCCATAGGTACATGTTGGAAGACACGGCACCGAAATGGGCAATGATGTCTTTCCCTTTCCAGTCTGAAGGAATCACCACTTCACGGCGGTAGGAACCTACGTGGTTGTTTTCCGTCGGGACATGGGGCGGCTTCTTGAACGTGCGCCCTTCGTAGCCTTTCCATCCGAAATCCACTCCTGCGTATACCGGGACATCATAACCGTTCAGTTCCCACACGCCCGGAACTGGAAAATCCACCCAGCCTTTGTCGTTGAAATCCGTCTTCCAGAAGCCTTCCGGACGTGCGTCCGCATGTTCCACCCAGTTGAATTTCCAGTTCCCGTTCAGGCTCATGAAGTTTCCGGACAGTTCTTTCATTCCTTTTGCCGCCAGTTCCGTACTTTCGTAGGCAAAAAAGTCGGTGTGCATGGGGGCACGGTTGACGGCATTGATCTCAGGGTCTTGCCACTCCTTGAATGTTTGTGCGTAGGCATGGCATGCGCATACGCCTAATATACCCAATAATATTCGTTTCATCGTATGTCGATTCTGTTTATAAATGTATATGATATGTTCTTTATTATAGACTTGGAACGACTGGTTTTATTGTGCCGTCTTCATTAAAAAACACACGGTCCATGCAGACTTCGCGGTGATAACCCGCTTCACGCCCCATCGTGATGCCGTCGGGGAACTTGAAGCGGTGGTAGACGATGTACCATTCGTCCGTGCCGGGCACTTGCAGGAAGGACTGGTGGCCTGTGGCATAAATGCCCTGGTCGGGCTTTTTGCAGACTACCACCCGGCTTTTCGACGGGTCGATCGGTCCGACGGGGGACTTGGAGCGCACGTAACGGACTTCGTAGTCCGCGCTCCGCGTGTCGTTTTTAGACCATGTGAAATAATAGTATCCGTCACGGTAAAAGACGTAAGGCGCTTCACTGTAATGCCGGTCGTTGTCGATGAGTATCTTCGTGGTGTTCGGTTTGACGGATACCATGTCGTCGTTCAGTTCACACACGGCCATGTAATAGTTGCCCCAGTACAAATAAGTCTTGCCGCTCACGGGGTCGGTGAAAACGTCCGGGTCGATATTCTGTCCGCGTTTCATTCCGCCCGGAAGTCCCTTCCCTA
>ULRY01046125.1_pt1 | contig 14957 bp, 14 predicted proteins | sample 1955941 | NCBI WGS metagenome assembly ULRY01 (sample SAMEA4835696, study PRJEB28245) | human gut metagenome | biome: gut microbiome; material: fecal sample | place: Denmark | collected 2008 | reverse complement strand
TTTACTCGTTTTACGTATTTTTTAATATAGTTCGTGTTGTTAGCGGGATAGGAGAGAGACCGAAGAAACGATGGTTTCTGAGGAGAGGAGTTAGAGATATAAAAAGATAATCCCCTCTGATTTTCTATTGAGCCGATATCCCCACGAATGATCGGCTGAGCCGCGAATAGGGTTTACCGTCGATGTGAGGTAACAAAAAAAGCGATTCGGAAAATACGAATCGCTTTTTTTGTTGCTGTGTAGCGAAAAATTACTTTCTGATACCCAACTCTTTTTGTGCGATGATGGCACGGTAGCGGTTGATGTCGACTTTGATGAGGTAGTCGAGCAAACGACGACGTTTACCAACCAACATTTTAAGAGCTCGTTCAGTGCTATGATCTTTATGATTTGACTTCAAATGTTCAGTCAAATGAGCAATACGGTAGGAAAATAATGCAATCTGAGCTTCGGGTGAGCCAGTATCAGTATTGGACTTTCCGTATTTCTCAAAGATCTCTTTCTTTTTCTCAGAATCTAAATACATTTCTTTGAGTTTTGTTGTTAATAAATTATTGAGCGCACAAAGGTAAGCATTTGTTTTTGAGTTTACAAAAAAATATCTCTTTTAAAAGAAGATTTGATGAGTTGTAAAAAACGGGTCGATTGCGTATATTTGCAAAACTTCACGCTGAATACCCCGGTTTCGGGATAGGTCTTGTTTGTTTTCAAACCAGATGGAGGGGTGGAGTTTTTTATTAGGAAAGGCGTTTACAAGCGTTTGTCTTTGGAGTGTCGAATCTCGCAAATTTGAACTTCTATACAAAGATGAAGGCAACCGAACGTCTACGGGATATGTTATATAGTAGGGCGTGCCGATTTATCGCATGCCGTATATGCATATCGGCGTGGGCTTTCAGCGTTGCTTATCTCTATAGAAGGGCGATGCGAGAGCCTGACACCGAGATAGGCAGGAGTGTGATTCTCACGCCTTTTTTGTGTTTGTTTAGCTCGTGTAGGGGAGTCGCACGATGTCGATACGATGATACACATCGGTTCTCTCATAGAAAAAAAGTTGCGCGAACAAGGTCGTACAGTTACTTGGTTTGCCGCCGCCTTACATTGCGATAGAACCAATGTGTATAAAATTTTTCAAAAATCGAGTATCGATTCATCGATGTTATATCGTATCTCTTGTATTTTAGGTTACGATTTTTTTACGGAATATACCCAGTCTTTCGATAAAGGTGTAGCTAAAAAGTCTACAAAATCGTAGCGATCGCAGCGATACATTATTTAAAAAATATTTAATCCTGTTTTGTTTTTTTGCCCATACTAAAAGTAATTTGTTATGGGTGTGTTTTTTTCTATTATTATTCCGGTCTATAATGGGGAGCAGTATATAAAAAATTGTTTGGACAGCATTTATCGGCAGGGACTGGGGGACGATGATTTTGAAGTGATTTGTGTCAATGATTGTTCAATAGATAATACGGCACAGGTTATTTCGGAATATGGAAAATTTTATCAAAATATACGATTGATTAATCATGAAACAAATCGACGACAGGGAAGCGCTCGCAATACAGGTGTAAAAGTTGCTAAGGGGAAGTATATTTTATATTTAGATCAAGATGATGTATTTGAATCGGGAGCATTGAAAAAAGTCTTTTCCGAAATTCAATCTACCGAAGGTGTTGATATTTTGATGTGTGATGAAGTTTTAGTCGAAGATGGTAAAAGGAGGACTTATTTCTATTTGAACAATAGTCGGGAAGAAATGACTGGTCGTTCCTTTTTAAAAAAGAATGAGATCCCATGGACTCCATGGCTATTTGTGTATCGTCGAGATTTCTTGATTATAAATCATTTATCGTTTACTGAAAAGGTACGATTTGAGGATACAGACTATGTTATTAATAGCGTACGTTTGGCTCTTCGTATAAAATATGTGCCAATTTTATTGTATAATCACACAGTGAGCAGATATCAGACATCAAGAATTGAGAGCGATAAAAATAAAATAACAGATCTGTTTAAGATAAATAATCGTATTAAGAGCCTTGCGATAGAAGAAGCATGGATAGATTCAGAAACTTCCCAAATAATAGCTGGTCATCATTTATTCATGTATAGAACAAATATTCTCCGTTATTGGTGGCGTTTGTCATATAAAGATAGAAAAGAATTATTAGTAACCTATAAACCGATGTTACCTTGTAAAGACAAGTTGGTTTCGTTTATCGGGAGATATCCCCGGCTGTTTTTAATGGCGAGTACTGTTGTAAAGCCGTTGTTACCGGGTTTGAGATGTGTTTATTTAAAAATCAAAGATAGAAAGTCATCGTTGTTATAGCATGTCCGTGCACTCGCAAAGTCTTCTAAATACTAAATGAGGGAAAGTGATATACCATTTTAAAAAAATGTAGTAACTTTGCGCGGTTAAAATAGGTTATATGCAAAAAATCAGAAACATTGCGATTATCGCTCACGTCGACCACGGTAAAACTACGTTGGTGGACAAAATGTTATTGGCCGGGCATCTCTTTCGCGAGAACCAGAGTTCCGGGGAGTTGATATTGGATAATAACGATTTGGAAAGGGAGCGAGGAATTACGATCCTTTCGAAGAATGTTTCTATTCGTTATAAGGATTACAAGATCAATGTTATCGATACTCCGGGGCACGCCGATTTCGGTGGGGAGGTAGAGCGTGTACTCAACATGGCCGACGGCTGTTTGCTGTTAGTCGATGCCTTCGAGGGCCCTATGCCTCAGACTCGTTTCGTTTTGCAGAAGGCTATTGAAATGGGATTGAAACCGGTTGTGGTCATCAATAAAGTGGATAAACCCAATTGCCGTCCGGACGAAGTTCAAGAGATGGTTCTCGACCTTATGTTTAGTCTCGATGCAACCGAAGAGCAACTTGATTTCCCCACGATATACGGTTCGGCCAAACAGGGTTGGTTTTCGACAGATTGGAGGAAACCGACCGACAATATAACCGCTTTGCTCGATGCGATTATCGAGTATATACCCGAACCGCAGTATCTCGAAGGTACACCCCAGATGTTGATTACTTCGCTCGATTATTCTCCTTATGTGGGACGTATTGCTGTCGGCCGTGTTCATCGCGGTGAGCTGAAAGAGGGTATGGACGTGGCCTTGTGTAAGAAAGACGGATCGGTCGTTAAACAGCGGATAAAAGAGCTCGATGTCTTCGAGGGTATGGGACGTGCCAAAGTTCAGTCGGTAGGTTCGGGGGATATTTGTGCACTCATCGGTATCGAGAATTTCGAAATTGGCGATACCGTAGCCGATGTCGCCGAACCGGAGGCTTTACCGAGAATCGCTATCGATGAGCCTACCATGTCTATGTTGTTTACAATTAACGATTCTCCTTTTTTCGGTAAAGATGGAAAATATGTGACTTCGAGACATATAGCCGATCGTTTGACAAGAGAGTTGGATAAAAATCTGGCTTTGCGTGTGGAGCGGGGCGATACCGATGATGCGTGGACTGTTTATGGTCGTGGAGTGTTACATTTGTCGGTCTTGATAGAAACTATGCGACGTGAAGGATATGAGTTGCAAGTAGGACAGCCCCAGGTAATTATTAAGGAAATTGACGGGCAGAAATGTGAGCCGGTGGAGTTGTTGACAATCAATCTTCCAGAGGAATATGCCAGCAAGATTATCGATATGGTTACACGCCGGAAAGGAGAGATGGTATCGATGACTACGCAGAACGATCGCATACACATCGAGTTCCATATTCCTTCGCGTGGTATTATCGGATTGCGAACCAACGTGCTGACCGCTTCGGCGGGAGAAGCTATTATGGCTCACCGCTTTTTGGAATATCAGCCCTGGAAAGGCGATATAGACCGCCGTACAAACGGCTCGTTAATTGCGATGGAAGCGGGTACGGCCTATGCCTATGCTATCGATAAGTTGCAAGATAGAGGTCGGTTCTTTATTTTCCCTCAGGAAGAAGTTTATGCCGGACAGGTTGTTGGGGAAAATGCTAAGGATAACGATATAGTGGTGAATGTTACCAAGTCGAAGAAACTGACGAATATGCGAGCTTCTGGTGCAGACGATAAGGCTCGTATCGTTCCACCGGTTATATTCAGTCTGGAAGAAGCTCTCGAATATATAAAAGAAGACGAATATGTGGAGGTGACTCCTCATCATTTGCGTTTACGTAAAATTATCTTAGATGAGACGGAGCGTAAGCGGGCTAATCGATAAAATAGTTACAATATAATAGGGTATTGAGGCGTAGAATATTTTCTACGCCTCAACTGTTTTAATGAGTTCAAGAAATGCGATATATAATGGGGCAGTAGAAAAGTGGGGACAGCTATTTTCTGCCATATTAATTTAGCGAATGAAATGGGATTGTATTTACTCTTCTTCCCTGTGTTGCGATACAGGAAAGATACCGGAGAAACACCCGTTTCTGAGGAGAGGGGTTGGAGTTACAAGGACAATTCCCATCAATTATCGAGTGAATCTATATAATATATATAAAATTGTGTATTACAAATAGGATTCATATCTGTTATAACAGATTTTATTATATTTGCAGATACGAATATAGGATACGGTTCGGCATAGTCGAGTCGGAAATAAGATTTCCGTTTGTCTCTGCACTCACTATTTCCAATATTTGTGATGCTATACAAAAATTACTTAGATGTATAGCGATCGTGTTGTGTTGAAGCATTTAGTTTTATTTATAAAGAGGGAATAAAGTTTTTTTTGACGGAGTCGAATTTACGTTTGGGTTGCGTATAATGTTGTTGTCATACTGAGTTTGTATTTCTAGTGGGTGGACAAACGATTTCTTATATTTTTAATTGTTGGGGGAATTGTTCTTTTATAGAGTTTATTGCATTTATGAAAAATTTGAAATGTGTTATATGGTCGTTAAGGGCGTTGATCGGAAGATTAAGGCCCGGTGACAAGAGTATGGTTATTCGTGTGAATGAGGCTGGCACACTATCGTCGTTGATAGCGTCTCATTTGAAATTCAGAATTGTAGAGCTTACGCTGATAGGGGAATTAAATGGCACGGACCTAAGATACATTCGCGAGATGAGCGGGTGTGATGCAAACGGAAAGGAGACAGGAGGTTGTTTGTCCGTTTTGGATTTGTCGGGGGTAAATATTGTAGATGGGGGAAATACCTATTATGGGAATTATAGAGCCTCGGATAATAAGATAGGAGATTATACTTTTTATAAATGTGCTCGATTGACAAGGGTGATAATGCCCGATAATCTATTGTCTATCGGAGAAGGAGCATTCGGGTGTTGTTATAATTTGTCGTCGGTTGTTATACCGGATAAAGTTCGGGATATAGGTGAACTGGCTTTTTATAGATGTGAGTCTTTGGGGGTGGTGTCGATAGGGTGTGATGTGAACACGATAGGAGTGTACGCATTCAGGAGTTGTATTTCTTTGAAAGAGGCGATATTTGTCGATGGGAATAAACCTTTGCAGGTGGGAGATAATTTGTTTTATAATTGTCCTTTGGAAAAACTTTATGTGGGGAGGGATTTGAAATTTGAAAATTTTTCTTTCGGTAAAATCAAGACTCTTATGACTGTGGTTTTCGGTAAGGAGGTGACGTGTATCGGCGATCATCTTTTTATGGGCTGTCTCCGGTTGAAAGATATTTATATCGAGGCTCCGATACCTCCTGCGGTGGCCGATGGTTTTAATCCGTCCATTCTTTCGGAAGTGGTTCTTCATGTCCCGGGCTGTTCTCGCATGATTTATGCTGAACGATTTCCGTGGAGCGATTTTGTTTCGATTCAGACGTTTTGAGTCAATCGATAGATTCTTGTGCCAGCATACGTTCGAGGTCCTTGCCTGAGATTTTGGTCGTTATTTTTCCATTGTGAGCCAAAGAGATATTTCCCGTTTCTTCCGATACGACGACGGCAAGGGCATCGGTTACTTCGGTTATACCTAATGCCGACCGATGTCTTAGCCCCATCGATTTGGGTATTCTCGTATTGTGCGAGACCGGTAATATGCAAGCTGCCGAGGCTATTCGATCATCGGCGATAATCATGGCTCCGTCGTGTAAAGGACTATTTTTGAAAAATATATTCTCGATGAGCCTTGCATTTACATTTGCGTTGATCGTGTCGCCGGTATTTTTGTAATTATCGAGTGAAACTCCTTGCTCGATGACTATCAGGGCTCCGGTTTTTGTCTTGGACATATTCATACAGGCATGTACGATGGGCATGATATAGGGCTTTTCTCCGGTATCTTTGTGTTTAAGGAAGAAATTGAAAAAGAATCTCCATCGTTTGTGCGACCCGAGTTGTACGAGAAAGCGCTTGATTTCATCTTGAAACAAAATAACGAGTATAAGGAGACCTACACTCATAAATTTGTCCATGATAGACCCGATGAGACGCATGTCGAGGATTTGCGTTACAACGATCCATACTCCCACGAATGCTAATACGCCGGTGAATATGCTTATTGTTCCCGACTCTTTCATCATTTTGTAAAGAGTGTACAGAAGCAGGGCTACGATGAGTATGTCGATAATATCTTTTATGCCGAATGAGAACATTTTATTTTACGGATTGTATGGTTTTTGAAACTATTTTTACCGCTTCCACAGCTTCTTTTACGTCATGCACTCTCAAAATGTCGGCTCCTCCTAATAAAGCCAGCGTGTTTAAGATTGTAGTTCCGTTTAGACTTTCTTCGGGAGTGTATCCAAAGTATTTATATATCATTGATTTACGAGATATTCCCACCAATAAGGGGTAGCCTGTACGGGTAAATTCGTCGAGTCGGTTCATGAGCAAGTAGTTGTCATCGATAGATTTGCTGAATCCGAATCCCGGATCGATGATGATATCGTTGACACCGAGGCTTTCGAGTCGGGCGATACGTTCTGAGAAATAGTACAGCATTTCGGGAATGATATGCTCGTATCTGGTTTGTTGCATCATGGTTTGGGGCGTCCCTTTCATGTGCATCAAAATATAGGCGACTTTCAATTCGGCTATGGTTTCGAACATTTGAGAATCGAGTTCTCCCCCCGATATGTCGTTGATCATCTGTACTCCGTATTCCCGGACACAGCGAGCGGCTATATCGGCACGAAATGTATCGACCGAGACTCTTGCCGTGGGATATAGTTTGCGGATAATATCGAGTCCCTTCGAAAGTCGTTTCATCTCTTCGTCGGGTGAGATATCGTCGGCATTAGGTCGCGAGGAGTAGGCTCCTATGTCTATGATGTCGGCGCCTTCATTCATCATTTTACGCAGTCGCTCGGCGATTTGTTCTTCTTCCGTAGTACGGCTTCCGGAGTAAAAAGAGTCGGGGGTGATATTGAGTATTCCCATGATTAGCGGTCTCGATAGGGAAACCAATTCTCCACCAAGATTCAAAGACAACGGTTCTTTTTGTATCCACTGGAACATAGTACTGTACGTTTTGAAATCATATAACAAGACCTGCCGATACAGGCATTGCATACCGGCCTGCTGTTATGTTGAGCGAAGATAATTCTTTTTGCTGAATAGTAAGGTATGGATTAAAAAAAACTTCTTTGACACTATTCTTCCCGGGGAACCGGTTTTAAACTTTTAGGAGGACGGGGGCTTTTAGAGGTTTGCCGTTCGGCATTTTTTGCTTTTTCGTTTTGATGGTTCAAAGAACGATTGAATTCTTCCAGCTCGGATTGAAATGATTCGTATTCCGTTGTAACTTCAACCTTTTCTCGTGAATGATAGTAGTATTGCGCAATGCGAGCTCCTGTGAGGATTAACAGAGTGATAATCAATAACAGAGTCGCTCTGCGTTCGCTTTTCGATAATGAGAAAAAAGAATCGTTTTTAAGTGCCATCAGATAATACCAAATCCCGATAAAAAGATTAAAATGATGATGATTGGAGCTATGTATTTGATACAGAAAAAGATCGCGTTGAATAGTGGCTCGTGTAATTTATTTCGGTTAGTCAATTCCTCCCGGGAGATATTTCGTTTCAGTATCCAACCGATGAAAATACTTATCAACAGTCCGCCTACTGGCAACAAGATGATAGCTGAGAAGTAATCGCAGGCATCGAATATGGTTTTCCCAAAAATGCGTATATGGCTCCATGAACCGATAGAAAGAGAGCAGACAGTGCTTAATATGGCAACAATGATCATCATTGTCCGGGTTGCCTTTTTCCTTGACAGATGCATGTGGTTGATAAAAAATGCAACTGCAACTTCGAAAAGAGAAACGGTGGAAGTAAGAGCTGCCACAGTGAGGAGTAAGAAAAACAATGCAGACCATAACGCAGATACCGGCATTTGATTGAATACATTGGGGAGGGTGACAAATACAAGATCGGGACCGGCGACAGGATCCACGCCATAAGAGAAAACAGCCGGGAATATAATTACTCCGGCCAGAATGGCGACGGTTGTGTCGAGTATCGCTACCGTGCCGGCTGTTTTTATCAGATGAGTTTTGTTATTGAAGTAGGAGGAATAGGTGATGAGGATACCCATGCCTAAACTTAAAGAGAAGAATGCTTGCCCCATTGCCCGTACGATGACTTGGGGTGTGATTTTCGAAAAATCGGGGTGTAGGAAAAATTTCAGTCCTTCGTTGGCTTCGGGTAGTGTTAACGATCGTATGCAAAAAACGATGAGAATAATGAACAGTATAGGCATCAATATGTTGGACATTTTTTCGATTCCTTTCTGTACACCCTTGGATATGATGATATAGTTGATAAAGAGAAAAATGTATATCCATAGTAACGGCCGAAAATCGTTCTGGATAAATGCGTTTTGTTCAGCTTTGAATTCTGCTGCCGTTTTTCCGGTCAGATTGTTACAGGCTGCTTGAAAAAGATATTCGAGCGTCCAACCCGATATGACCATATAATATCCTAAAATAAGAATCGAGGCCAATATTCCGATATATCCGATGTAGTACCATCGACTGCCGGGGATTAATTTTTTGAATGCGTCTACCGTGTCGGATTTGGATTTCCTTCCGATAATGAATTCGGCACACATAACCGGAACACCTAATATAAGAACACATAGAATGTAAATCATTAAGAATGCTCCCCCTCCGTTCATTCCGGCTTCATAAGGGAATCTCCAAATATTTCCTAATCCTACCGCCGATCCTACCGTGGTGGCTATTACTCCTAACTTGGTCGCGAATTTTGTCCGTTCTCCCATTTTTAGTTCAAGATATAATTACAAAAGTATAAAATTTTAATTTATTTGTCCATATAATAGCGTAATAAAAAGGGAATAGAACCCTTTTTCTATGAAAGTGTAATCCTTTTTGTGAAAAATGAATGATAGATTATATAACCAAATGCAAATGGATTTGGTTTTGTCGTAAATGAAAATGAGGCCTTTGTGACAGGAGGTACAGGTAGATTGATCCTTGGCAGAAATCGGGTGATTTGTTTTTATTCTTAGCTTACTTTATCTTTGTCAAAGGATTGCAAAAGCAAGTATTTCTGTAAAAAGGAGATAATTGTACCTTTTTGTTTGTTGTAAAGATTACGTGAATAGATATGAGGCCTTTTAGATTTTTGGCGTTTGTCCCTACGATTATAGTATTGGTTGTAATTACATATTTGTCTCTGGCTAAGAATCCGGTACATAGTCAGGAGTTTTATTTATTCGAAGGAGCCGATAAGCTGGTGCACGGTTGTATGTATTTGGGGCTTGTTTGGATAGGCTGTTTCGATATATATCGGGTATCGAAGTTTACCGCTCCCAAGTTGATTTTGCTCGTGTGCGGGGCTATTGTGTGGGGTGGCTTGATGGAGTTGTTGCAGGGTGCTATGTCTATGGGGCGAAGCGCGGACTGGTATGATTTTCTCGCCAATGGTTGCGGGGCTATTCTGGGGCTTATCCTCGGTGTGAATAGTGTACCATATTTGTTTAAGAAGTGTAAGAAACTTTCTTGAAATTGTCAATATCTTCCTTCTTAATAGCCAAGCTATTCCAGTTCTTCCATAATGGCAATTAGTTCGGAACGCAGTGATTTCAGTCGTTCCACTACTTGTTGGGACCGAACGGTACTTTCTCTTTTGTGTTTCAACACTTGTTTCGCTCCTTCTATTTTCAGCTTTCTTTCTTTCAGCAAATAGTGAATGAGCTTTATTTCTTCGATATCTTTTTGGGAATAATAACGAGTCCCTTTGGGGGATCGTTTAGGATTGATTGTTTTAAACTCTGTTTCCCAATATCGGAGTAAGGATTGGTTTACATTGAACATGTCCGATACCTCACCGATCGTGTAATATAGTTTTTGTTTATTTGTTACAGGTCCTTTCATACGATTTGTTTTTAATCCATTACACGCCCTTGATTTTCGGCAAGTTGAGTCATGCGGTCGTAATCTTCGGGTGAAAGGTCGAAGAAATAGTAATTGATAGGATTCTGTGCTTTCCCTTTGTATAGAACTTCGTAATGTAAATGCGGCCCTGTGGATTTCCCCGTATTGCCTACTTCGGCTATTTCTTCTCCTCGTATGACTTCTTGTCCTTTACGGACTAATATTTTACTGAGGTGAGCATATCGGGTTTTATAATCATATCCGTGATCGATGACTACCGTGTTCCCAAATCCTTGTTGCCAGCCGGTTTCAATGACACGGCCGTTCCCGGTTACGTAAACAGGGGTTCCCACATTGGCAGAAAAGTCCATTCCCTGATGGAATTTTGTGGTCTTGTAGATCGGATCTATTCGATAACCATACCCCGATGCTGTTCGTTTCAAATCTTTGTTAGAAACGGGTTGTATGGCCGGAATGTGTTTTATGCGCTCCTCTTGGCCTTGTGCCAGTTTGACGAGTTCGTTCATGGAATTGCATTGTACATATACTTGCCTCGCAAGGTTGTCTACTTTTTGACTGGTGGAAACAACCAGCTCTGCATCGCTCATTTGCAACAGATTCTCGTACCGGCTGGGATTGTATATTCCGTTATTCCTGATTTCATCGTTTACAGGCTCGGCTTGCAGAATGACCCGATACATGTTGTCGTCTCGTTGTTGTAAATCATTCAGAACTTCCAGCGCTGCATCGACTCGTTTGGAAAGCACTTTATATTGTGTCTGCATTTGCTCGTTTTCCATTTTCAGAAGTTCTTCTTTGGGCGAACCGAACCAAAAATAAAAGGCGACGATGACCCCTATACTTAGTATGCTACCGATGAACAAATGGCGTAAAACAACGATGATGCGCTGGCGAAGTGAAGGATATACCCGTTCGTATGTCAGTGTTTTAGGATTGTATATGTAGAATATTTTTTTACTCATTGATTATTTGTCGGCTCATTCTTATTGGCAAAAGCTTTTATAGACCGTAAAAAAATATGTTTCTAAGCATTTTTTTTATCTGCACATGGGTACAAAAATAATAATTTGGGCTATTTTTGCAAATTGTTTTTGGTAATATTAATATACCGTATTGGCGATTTCTATTTCGATAACGAAAAAGAAAGCCGTGGAACTTAATATAATTAAATTGTTATGCTGACAGCAAAAGAGATTCGTGAATCTTTTAAGGATTTTTTCAGAGAACGAGGCCATCAGATCGTGCCTTCGGCTCCGATGGTGATTAAAGATGACCCTACGTTGATGTTTACCAATGCGGGAATGAACCAGTTTAAAGATATTATCTTGGGAAATGTTCCGGCAAAATATAAGCGGGTCGCGGATTCACAAAAATGTTTGAGAGTGAGCGGTAAGCACAACGATTTGGAAGAGGTGGGACTGGATACCTATCATCACACCATGTTCGAGATGCTTGGTAACTGGTCGTTCGGGGACTATTTTAAGAAAGAAGCGATCGATTGGTCTTGGGAATATTTGGTCGACGTATTGAAAATAGATCCGGCCCGATTATACGCTACCGTGTTCGAAGGATATGCGTCCGAAGGTTTGGAGAGAGATAACGAGGCAGCCTCGTATTGGGAAGCGCATTTGCCCAAAGATCATATAATCAACGGAAATCGACATGATAATTTTTGGGAAATGGGAGATACGGGACCTTGTGGACCCTGTTCTGAGATTCACATCGATTTGCGGAGTGATGCCGAGAGAGCCGAAGTCGATGGATTGAAATTGGTTAACCAGAGTCACCCGCAAGTGATAGAGATATGGAACCTTGTGTTTATGCAATATAACCGTAAAGCCGATGGCTCGCTCGAACCTCTTCCTGCTCGGGTAATCGATACCGGTATGGGATTCGAACGGCTTTGTATGGCGTTGCAAGGAAAGACGTCTAATTATGACACCGATGTATTCCAACCGATTATCGGGGAAATCGGGCGTCTTTGCGGTAAGAAATATGGCGACGATCCTAAGGTCGATATTGCTATGCGTGTCATTGCAGACCACATACGTACGATTGCATTTTCTATTACCGACGGGCAGTTGCCGTCGAATGCGAAAGCCGGTTATGTAATTCGTCGTATTTTACGTCGGGCTGTACGTTACGGGTATACATTCTTGGGTCAGAAGCAGGCTTTCCTTTATAAATTATTGGACATTCTTATTGAAACGATGGGAGATGCCTATCCTGAATTGAAGGCTCAAAAGGTCCTTATCGGAAAAGTAATTAAAGAGGAGGAAGATGCTTTCTTGCGTACTCTCGAAACCGGTATTAAGTTGCTCGATAAAGTAACTGCCGATACGAAGGCTGCCGGTAAGAGCGAGATTAGCGGACGGGATGCTTTCGTGTTGTATGACACTTATGGTTTCCCTCTTGACTTGACCGAGTTGATATTGAAAGAAAAAGGGTTAGGAGTGGATATTGACGAGTTCAACGCCCAAATGCAACAACAAAAGGAACGGGCTCGTAATGCGGCTGCCGTAGAAACGGGCGACTGGGTTGTATTGAAAGAGGGTGAGCCCGAATTCGTGGGATACGATATGGCCGAGTGCGACGCCGAGATATTACGCTATCGTAAGGTGAAACAAAAAGCTCGCGAGTTTTATCAGATCGTTTTGGACAGAACCCCTTTCTATGCCGAAATGGGTGGTCAGGTAGGCGATACAGGAAAGTTGATTTCTGGAAATGATATCGTGGAGATATTACAGACCAAGCGGGAAAATAATTTGAGTATTCATATAGCCGAGCGATTACCCGAAGATGTGACCGCTACATTCCATGCCGTTATCGATAAAGAGGCACGTCGGGCGACTGCATGTAATCACACGGCGACTCATCTTTTGCACGAAGCTCTGCGTGAAGTTTTAGGAACTCATGTAGAACAAAAAGGTTCTTATGTCTCTCCGCAGTCGTTGCGCTTTGATTTTTCTCATTTTCAAAAAGTCACAGACGAAGAGTTGAGAAAAGTCGAGATGATAGCCAATCGAAAAGTGCGTGAAGCTATACCGTTAGATGAACATCGTAATGTTCCCATTGCCGAGGCTAAGGCTATGGGAGCGATGGCTCTGTTTGGTGAAAAGTATGGAGAAGAAGTCCGGGTGATTCGTTTTGGATCTTCTGTCGAGTTGTGCGGTGGTACTCATGTATCCAATACCGGAAATATCGGTATGATAAAAATTATAACCGAGAGTTCGATTGCTGCGGGAATCCGTCGTATCGAGGCTATAACAGGAGCTCGGGTGGAGGAAACGATGAACGCCTTGCAAGATTCGTTGAAAGAGATAGGAATCTTGTTTAATAATGCTCCCAATTTGTTACAAGCGATTCATAAAGCCATCGATGAAAATGCCGAATTGAGGAAACAGGCCGAGGAATATGTTAAGGAGAAAATGATTGTCTTGAAAGATCGTATGGTTAAATCGGCCGAGAGTATAGACGGCGTGAAACTTATTCGTTTCATCGGTCCGATGCCGTCCGATATGGTTAAGGGAATCGCCTTTTTACTTCGGGGTGAAGTCTCCAAAGGATTGGCTTTTGTCGCCGCGACCCGGGATAAAGATAAACCTCTATTGACGGTTATGCTGAGCGATGACTTGGTTGCCGATGGGAAGAATGCTTCTGCGATTGTTCGGGATGCTGCTAAGTTGATACAAGGTGGCGGAGGCGGGCAACCCTATTTCGCACAAGCCGGCGGAAAGAATGCCGACAAATTGACCGAAGCGTTGGATAAGATGGTTTCGTCTATTGTGGGATAATTCGATAGTTGAATTTGTAATATGACAAAAATAGCCCCGACAATGCCGGGGCTATTTTTTATCTGTATGGTTTTGAAGATTTACAATAACATGCCGCTCGTGACCTCACGGGCTTTTTCTTCCCCGGCAATTTGGGTGATGATGGCTGTGGCGAACGATATGGCGGCTCCCGGACCTTTTCCTGTGGTAATGTTTCGGTCGACAGTCACGTTGTCGCCTGTTACAGTTGCACCAGTGAGGAATTGCTCAAATCCGGGATAACAGGTAGCTTTATATCCGTTAAGCAATCCTGCCTGACCCAGAACCGACGGAGCGGCACAAATGGCAGCGATGTTCTTGTTGGCAGCGGCTTGGCGTTGCAATAAAGAAACCAACGGTTTGCATTCTCCCAAGTGTTTTGTTCCCGGCATTCCTCCGGGTAAAATTAACCAGTCTGCATCTTCGGTCGATAGTTCCACCCATGTACAATCGGCTGTAACAGTTATTCCATGAGCTCCTTCAACTTGAAGATTTCGCGATATGGAAACGGTTGTAATATCGATTTCGGCTCGGCGTAACATATCTACGATCGTGAGAGCTTCTATTTCTTCAAATCCTGTTGCAAGAAATAAATAAACGGTTTTCATTATTCGGATCTTTTTTAGTGTCAAATTAATGTTTGGAGAAACTCATTCTGATTTTATATCGTATATACAATCGAATGACATAAATAGTTGTTGGACTCATATTTTATAAATCCACTGACAGAATATACCTGTCAGTGGATTTATGATGGTGTTATTCCTTAAAGGGTTCCGGCTTCGGCTTGTT
>ULRY01025887.1_pt1 | contig 15004 bp, 10 predicted proteins | sample 1955941 | NCBI WGS metagenome assembly ULRY01 (sample SAMEA4835696, study PRJEB28245) | human gut metagenome | biome: gut microbiome; material: fecal sample | place: Denmark | collected 2008 | reverse complement strand
AATGCTTGAACCTTCAGGTCCAAATTTCGCGCCCCACCCCAATTGGCAACAGGTGTGATTTTTGGCTTGTCATTTCTGCGGTATCGGGGTAAAAAGGGTTGAAGTGAGAGGTTCTGTTATTTTTGTGGGAGCCGACTGTGCTGATTACTGTGCTATTCGTGCGACAGTTATAGATACCCCAGTGCCTGATGCGATATTGGCACAGCCAAGTCGGGAAGTAGGCGTTTCGGGGATAAGAGTGTTGGAGGCACAGCCTAGATCCACCCCTAGAGAAGATTTGTTAAGCCATGAGCCATGAGCAATGGCTACACAACCTTGCATAACATCGTCATCGACTCTAGCGATGGCTTTTACTTTGCCTCTGCTGTTGTGCAAGAAGATAATGTCTCCCTGGGAAATTCCGAGAGCTGATGCGTCATGCGTATTGATCGTGCAAATTTCAACACCATTAACTTTGGCTAACGATGAAATACTGTCGAGCTGAGAATGGAGACGATGACGACTTTTGATACTTAGGAGCCTGAAAGGGTGGTTTTGAGCATCTTTTAAGTCGTTGGAAATGTAGGTTGGATGTTCTGGCGCATCCTCGTTGTGAAGCGCACGAAGACGATTGCTGACGATTTCGATTTTTCCACTTGGAGTTGGCAGTGCAAAAGTTTTGGGGTCATCGCGAAAGCGACGCCAGAAACACCGCGCAGGATCCTGTGGTAACGGATCAAAAAGCAGAAGTCCTTTTTGCCAGAATTCCTCAAACGGAGGAGGTTGGAGGTTGCTGTTAGTTGAGCTAAGGTTATAGAAGTGGTAGATCCAATCGGCTTCAGAACGATTTTGACTGAATGCAGACTCAAGATCGAGCAATGAGGCTAATTCACAAAAGATATCGTAATCACTTCGGGACAATCCGATCGGCTTCATGATTTGATGCATGGCCGCAATGCCTCTGTTGGCATATGTTCCAAGCGGCGTGATGTCGTTTCTTTCGAAACTTGAACAAGCAGGCAAGACAATGTCAGCGCGTTGCGCTGTAGGAGTCATGTGTGTGTCGCATACGATGACTGCGCTTGGTTTTAGCCAACCTTTTTCTAGAAGATTGAGGTCGGGTTGGTGAGAAAAGGGATTGCCGCCGGCCCAAACGATCAAATCAATGTCGGGATATCGAATTTGCCTGCCTTCATATTCGATAGTCTTTCCTGGATGAGCCAACATGTCAGCCAGTCGAGAGACAGGGATTGCTTCCATCTCGTTTGTGTTAGTTCCGACAAGAGGATACAACGAGTGAACTTTGCTCGAAATTGGATTGGGAAGTGTCGGGGCGCATATCAGGTCTCCGCCGTCACAGTAGTGATGATGCGAGCTGATTCCACAGCCAGGTAAACCGATTTGACCTAAAAATAAGGCCAGGGCGAAGGCCATGAAATGGAACTGTTCGCCGAAACGCGCTCTTTGAGGTCCCCATCCAAAACAAAGCATGGTTTTCTCGCGACTGAGTTCCAGAGCCAACGCTTCTATATCCGCTGCGGCAATATGAGTGATGCCTTCAGCCCACAGTGGTGTTTTCGGTTGTCCGTCGTTGTGTCCCAAAACATAGTCAATGAATGTGTCCACACCGTAGGCTAGACGATGACACAAATTCAAATCCACAAGATCTCGGGTAAGCAGTACGTGCATGAGGGCAAGCATCAATGCACAATCGCTCCCAGGAAAAACAGAAATCCAACGGCTGTTGAGGTATTTGGCTGTTTCACCTCGGATTGGATTGATGAAAATTGATTTCGTACCGAGCGATCTGAGTGCAGACAAAGCGGCCTGTCCTTCGTGCAGGGGACAAGCCCAGTCGACATCATTCGTAACGAGAGGATCAGCCCCCCAAAATACGACGCATGTTGCATTCTCAAGAATGTCTTTCCAAGGTTCTGCCGGCGGATCACTTAAACCAATCACATATGGAAGGATGGTTGAAATTGCTCCGGTTGAGTACGTGCCGCAAACAGGAACGAAGCCGCCACGAAGAGCTAAAAGTCTACGAACCAAATGAATAGAACTATGAACAAGGCCGCAAGACTTCCAACCCGATGATTTGCCATAAACTGCAGAGGGACCTTTTTGGTCGTATACCCGATTAATTTCACGGGCTGCTATCGCTAATGCCGTCTCCCAGCTCACCTCAACGAAGTCGTCGAGTCCTCGAGTTTGGCGACTTTCTGTTCCCCGTTTAAGAAAGTCGCGGCGAATCAATGGGGTGCGTATACGTCTATTGCTTTTGATCCATTCACAAAGAGTATGAAGATTCGGACTCGGGAATCGATCGGCTTCGTGAGCATGAAGCGTTTTAAGCTCGCCGTTTTCAATAATGGGACGACACAAGCCCCAGTGGGTGGCTGTCATGGGATTAATAACAGCGGGCAAATTTATTGGCATTGCAGTCGGTTATTTCAGGTGTTTAAGCTGATCGATACCAACAAGCGGCTGAGCGTCCGTTTGCGTGGCGTGGCAAAGAGTGCATTCATAGCGAGATGGTGCGAGTACACGTTTACCGTTAACTGACTTCCAGTGAGTTTCTGGAATCGTTATAGGGATCCCGTTATGTTTGGGGTCGCCCAATGCACTTTGATTGGCGTGGCACATCATGCAGGGATTATTATCACGGGTGATTTTGAATGAATCAATGGCATGCGGGATCATTGAAGGTGCGCCAGGAAGCGCGTGTTCATAGAGTCCGGCATTTTCTCCGTATTGTTTGGGAGTCGGGGTTTCGAAAGGACTGGTTTTTTCAAGACTCATTGAATCAATGTCGATCGGAGTCTGTTGATTTTCAGAGGCTGATGCACAGAAAGATAACAAACACAGGGCAGATACAAAATATACTTTTGTCATTGTGTATCACTCGAATATTCTGATTTGATGATGCAAAAATGCTTGCTCGACAAGCGCGGTAGCGCTTGTCGAAGAAAACTATTTTTGGTCAGGCTTTGGTAATCTTCACAGCCGATTTTTTGTAATCCGGTTCTCCTGAGATGGGATCAGTGGCATCTACACAAAGTTTGTTGACTTGAACCGATTCATCGAAAAATGCCATCCAAACCATGCCTCGAGGCATCGTCATTCGGCCTCGTGTTTCAATTCGAGCTTTGATGCTGCCACGTCGACTTGAGATGCGAGCGACATCATTCCGTTTTAGACCACGTTTTTCAGCATCAGCGGGATGCATGTAAACCACAGCTGATGGAGCAGCTCGATGCAGCTCTGGCACGCGTCGTGTCATTGTTCCTGTATGCCAGTGTTCAAGAATACGGCCTGTACATAGCATTAGATCGTATTCAGCATCGGGCTTTTCGACTGGTTCGGCAAAGGGACGGAAAAAGATCTTTGCCCGTCCCGGAAGAGGTTTTAAGGTCTTGTCAGTAATGCCATGAAGATTTCCCTGAGGAATGGCTTTCATCAGTGGGCCGTAAAACTCAAAATCACCGTTTTTCACATATGGATCGTACTGAGCGTTGAATCGATAGGTTGTGGGCTTCCCGTTGACAACAGGCCAAGTAAGGCCTCGAACTTCAGGATCCATATACGTGTCAAAGTCTGCAAGGTCATGCCCGTGTCCCAGAGTAAATTCTCGGTATTCATTGAAGAGAGCTTTTTCTGGGAACCAATTAAGATTTAGAGCTTGTGCTGTGCTGCATTCCTTCCCAGGGAATTTAGGATCGGGCCATGGACATTGTTTAGCCTGAGGCATGCCGGCAAATAGAACGTCAAAAAGCGTCGCATCGGCGCTCAATCCCATAGCTTCTGCTTTGTCCAGAACATCAGGCAATGTTTGCCCTGATGTGAGTTTGTGTTCTTTCCAACATTCTGAGATTTTGAAACGCTTGGAAAATTCCATCATCATCCCTATGTCGGTCATGGCCTGACCGATAGGAGCGACCATTTGTGTCCAGCCCTGAGTACGTCGTTCTCCGTTGCCGTAAAGTCCCCATTTCTCGAAGATCATGGCTGCCGGCAGAATCAAATCAGCGACTTTTGCCGATAATGTCGGATAAACATCGGCTACGACAACAAAATTTTCTGGTTTTCTAGCTGCCTTCAGCCAGTGGTTGGCATTGGGTGCGGACTGAAAAACATTGACAACTTGAGTCCAAAGAAAATTTACTGATCCGTCTTCGAGACCGCGCATTAAATCCATGAGGGGTTTGCCCACGATAGGATTGAGTGTGCCTTCGGGAAGGTGCCAAAGACGCTCTGTGCGGCGGTGATGTTCGAGATTGCCGATGAGCATATCCGAGGGAAGTCGATGTGAGAACGCACCAACTTCTCGAGCTGATCCGCATGCTGAAGGTTGACCGGTAAGTGAGAAGGCTCCATTGCCCGGGCGGCCTTGCTTGGCCGTCAGGAGGTGCAATGCGTATACGAGTTCATTGATCCACACGCCGCGGACATGCTGGTTAAAGCCCATACACCAGAGCGAAAGAATGTCGCTTTTACTGTCGCAGTAGATATCGGCAAGTTGTTTAAGTTTCTTTTTGAAATTCTCGAGTGTTTCATCCGGATCGCCCTTGGCGAGATTTGCCACGAAATCAAGGGTGTAAGGGGCAAGCCCCCGTTTGTATTCCTCAAATGAGATGTGCCAGTGTGCTCCGGCAGACTCAACTTGACTCTGCTTAACCTCAATACCTTCTTTTCGTCCTTGACCGATTGCTTCAGCGTGGCTCAGGATGATCTGTCGTTGTTTGGCCAAGGTGTCTTTTTCCGCTTCGTATGCGAAATGGTCATTGGAGCGCATACCATAGCCAATATCAACTGATCCAGTTGCAAAAATACAGTGCTTTTCAATGAACTCCTCATCGTAGGCCTGCCGTTCAATGATTTCACGAGCCAGATAATTAGCTATAGCTAGGTCTGTGTTGGGTTTGAAAATGATTTCAAGATCGGCCATGCTCGAAGAAAGATTCGTATGCGTCGTAAGATTGACGATACGAGTTTCTTTGTGTGTGAGTTTTCGATCGGTTACTCGACTCCAAAGAACCGGATGGGCTTCAGCCATGTTGTTGCCCCACAGAACCAACGCATTGCATTGTTCAATATCGTCGTACACGTTCATTGGTTCGTCCACGCCGAATGTCTGATAAAAACCGGCAACAGCTGAAGCCATACAAAGTCGAGCGTTGGGGTCAATGTTGTTCGAACGAAAGCCGGCTTTGAGCAATTTTGAAGCGGCGTAGGCCTCGGGGATTGTGTACTGTCCAGACCCAACGATGGCTACTCCTTCTGGCCCTTTTTCTTGATAAACACGACGAAACTGTCGTTCCATTTCATCAAAGGCTTGCTCCCAGCTCACCGCAACGAAAGGCGCATTTTTATCAAACTTTCCGTTTTTCATGCGCATGAGGGGACGTGTCAAGCGGTCATGACCATAAAGAATCCGGGCGTTGAAGTAACCTTTGATGCAATTGAGACCGCGGTTCACAGGTGCTTTGGGATCGCCTTTGGTAGCAACGATTCGACCGTTAAGTGTTCCAATCTGAAGGCCGCATCCGGTTCCGCAAAATCTACATACACCTTTATGCCATTCAATACCGGCATCGGCATTTTTGATTGTCTGCGAAGCTGCCTGATGGACTGGTAGCCCTACTGAAAGAGCTGTTGAAGCAGCAACTGCTGATTTCAAGAGTTCACGTCTAGAAATAGGAATGACTTGCTTTGGGTTCATGTTCAAATCCTCAAGAGTTATAAGCAAGCAATTTGCGAATGCGTATCAAACGTCTGGAACGGAACGCACTGATTGGATTAAAAGGAGATTTGTCGTTTTGGACACTAGAGATTCCATAGAAAACGGAGGCACTCTATCAGGCCAATATTATTTATAGATGAGTAATTTGTTGTCTATGCCTTTAAAAGTCCTAAAAATTGGCCTATTGTGGTGGTAGGCCAATTTTTAGTCTGTCTAGGTAATAATGTCTAAAGCAGGGAAGAAGCTAGAGCCAAGGGGCTACAGGAAGAGGGACTTTCCACAGTCTGGGATGAGGGTACAAAAAATGGACCTTGGGAAGAGGGTCGTTTTTTCGGACTTGTTAAATCGGGCAAAGTAGGTCACGATAACCATTCCTATAAGGAGTTTTGTCATGGCTTTGCCCCGCCGCCTTTATCCCAAAGAATTCAAGATCAATGCTGTTCACCTCGTGCAGGTTGAAGGCCGACGTGCTTGTGATGTCGCCGATGAACTTGGCATTGGACGCCAAACTCTCTACTCCTGGCTTCATGAGGCCCGCACCGGTGTTCTGTCCGGAACCTCCGATAACGCCCGAGAAATCACTCCTCAGGAGGCCGAAATTGCACGATTGAAGTCTGAGCTCGCCAGTAAAGAGCAGGAGATTCTGCTGTTAAAAAAATTCGCGGTGTACCTCAGCTCGACCGGCCTCAAGTGAGGTACGCCTTCCTTTTAAAAACACTGCCGGATCCCGATCTTTTAGGCATGCCGATCACCGAGCGATGTCGGATACTGGGGGTGAGTCCCAGTGGTTATTACGAATGGCGAAATCGTCAATTAGGGTGCCCGCGACAGAAAACCTATCAGGCCGAGCGCTCAAAAATTAACGATGAAACCATTGTCATGACGATCCGCCGCATTCGCAAAGATCTCGACTATACGCCCGGTTATCGGCAGTTTCATGCGCTTTTGCGCAGATGCGGCATCCATGTTGGTCTTAAGCGCTTGCAACGTACACTGCGCGAGCACGGTTACATCGGATATCGCCATCATCGTCGACCTTATAAAACGACCGACAGCAATCACCGTTTAACCGTGTATCCCAACCTGCTGAATCGAAACTTCGTCCCCGGTGAACTCAACCGTGCTTGGGTTTCCGACATTACCTACTTACCAACTCCGGTCGGACCATCGTTTTTAGCAACATTCATGGATCTCGGTAGCCGAAGGATCTTGGGATGGGCAATTGATACAACAATGAGCACGCAACTCGTTTTAAGAGCTTTCAACATGGCCGTGCGCATTCGAAAAGCCGAGCGCATCTCTTTGGACGGCACGATTGTGCACTCGGATCGGGGCACGCAATATTGCTCAAAGCTGTTTCAAAGTCGGCTCAACGAACTCAATATGCGTTCGTCAATGAGTGAAGTGGGACAGTGTTGGGACAACGCTCCCGGAGAAGCCATTTGGAGCTCATTGAAGCGAGAAACGCTGATCGGCCGACGTATGTTCAGCAGCCATGAGGCTGCCGCCAGAGAGGTGACACACTGGATCAACATTTATAATCAACTTCGACCGCATTCGGCCATAGGAATGCAAATTCCACTTGAGTACGACCGGTCACTCAAGTTGCTCCGAATGAGCGCCTAGAGACTGCACTCCCGGGTTACCAAGTCCGGATTTCGCGCCCCACCCCAGTGGAGATCAGAAGCGATTTTCCGAAACGGCGGGGGCGAGCAAGAAAAATTTTTCCTCGGCTTTTGGCCAGCTGGAACATCAGAGCAGTTTTGTCAACGTAGATTTCGTTGTTTTCACGAAGAGTACTGAAATCTGAGGAACCAATGGGCAAAGCTTGCAGCATTTTGAAGTCCGGAACGCGATAGATAAGGTTCTTTGAATTCTATCCGACAAAAAGGAAATAAGGGTGTAAAAAATTGATTTATAAAACGGTTTTTTACAGTAAAATTCCGATATATAAGTCAGGATTTTACAGATGCTTATCTATCGCGAATTGACTGATTTTCTGAAGGGCGGCACTCCGCGCAAAGGCAAGGCTTTTGTTGTTCTCGGCTCTAGGCGCGTGGGCAAAACTACGCTCTTGAGAAAAATGATTTCAGAGCCCAAAGCGCTGTGGATCAACGGGGAACTCCCGTCAACCTCGACGTTGCTTAATTTTCAGACACAGGGCGATATCGAACAGTTGCTTGATCAGGCTCCGATGATCATTATCGACGAGGCTCAGCATGTTGAAGGTATCGGCTTGAAGATCAAGATGCTAGTCGATGTTAACGAGCAGAGGCCGAATCCCGTGCCGATTTTTGTGACCGGATCTTCGTCACTGGAATTGGCAGGAGGCGTCCAGGAGTCTGCAGTCGGCAGATTGGACAAATACCAGCTTTGGCCGATTTCGTGGCATGAGTTCAGTGATTATGTGGGTGAGGCCAATGCGCTTCAGGATCTTCCCAACAGGTTGGTCTACGGGATGTATCCGGCAGTCATTGAAGATCCGAACAATGCTCGTAAGACTTTGATTGACTATTGTGACGACATCCTTTTCAAGGATATTTTTGCGTTGGCCGACGTAAGAAGACCGACGCCTTTTGGTCACCTGGTGAGCTACCTTGCTCAGAACGTCGGACAAATTATCAAATACGAAACGTTGGCGTCTGATACCGGATTAAGTCGCACGGCAGTGATCAAATATCTGGATTTGCTAGAGCAGTGCTTTATTGTCAAAAGGGTGAATGCGTACTCGAAAAATCTCACCAACGAACTCAAAAAAGGAAAGAAAGTCTATTTCTGTGACCTTGGTGTTAGAAATGCCGTTTTGCGTAACTTTGCTCCGTTGACATCGCGCCCGAATGAGATTGGGGCGCTTTGGGAGAATTTCTTCTTCATGGAGCGTTACAAGCGTCATGTCTATGATCAGGACTTTACGGAGATGTACTTCTGGCGCAGCACCGGCACAAACGCACAGGAAATCGACTTTATTGAAATTCAGGATGGCAAGTTGACGGCGTTTGAAGCCAAATATCAGAAGGATAAGGCGCTGATGCCGACGCAGTTTGTGAGAACTTACGGCGAAGTGCCTTTCCACGTTGTCAATATGCGAAACGGTTGGAAGTTCTGGAAAAAGCCGGCGTAAAGAAATGCGCACGCGACTCGAAAGAATCACATGCGCAAAAGAGAGGAAAGTTTTGGAGATCCTAATAGGAATGGCGCCGGAGAGAGAAAGACGCCATTCCTAAATTACCCTCTATCGTTTAGAGAGCGTTCAAAGCGGAACCTGCCTTGAACCATGCAAGCTGCTTGGCGTTGTAGCTGTGCTTGGCTTCGAAGCGTTCCTTCTTGCCGTCGGCGTGCGTGAGTTCGATCGTCACGTTCTGACCCGGAGCAAGCTTGTCGAGGCCGAGGACCGAGACGCGATCCTTTTCCTTGATCTTGTCGTAGTCCGCCGGGTTGACGAAGGTCAGTGCGAGTACGCCCTGCTTCTTGAGGTTGGACTCGTGGATGCGAGCCAAGCTCTTGGTGAGCACGACGCGAACGCCCAGATAACGCGGTTCCATAGCGGCGTGTTCGCGGCTCGAGCCTTCACCGTAGTTGTCGTCGCCGATAATGATGGAATCAATCTTGTGATTCTTGTAGTAGCGAGCGACCTTGGCGGGCGTGTCGTACGTGCCGGTCTCATAGTTGAGCGTCTTGCCGGCGGCGTCGGTAAAGCCGTTGACCGCACGTTCGAGCAGGTTGTCCGAAATGCGATCGAGGTTGCCGCGGTAAGCCAACCACTTGCCCCCCGGGGAGATGTGGTCGGTCGTGCACTTGCCCTTGGCCTTGATCAAGATGGGCAGGCCCACGAAGTCCTTGCCGTCCCAAGCCGGGAACGGTTCGAGCAACTTGATGCGCTTGGCGTTGGGGCTCACCTTGATTTCGATCTTGGCATAGTCCGGGCGGATGCAGTCGGTCAGATCCGTCACGAAGCCCTTCACCGGCAGTTCGGTACCGGTCGGAGCCTTGAGTTTGATCGTCGTGCCCTTAGCGGTCGTGTACGAACCCTTCATGGGGTTGAACGTCAGATCGCCGTTGATAGCCATGGCCATCACGATTTCGGGCGAAGCGAGGAAGGCGTGCGTCTGAGCGCTGCCGTCGTTGCGGCCCTTGAAGTTGCGGTTGAACGATTCGATGATCGAGTTCTTCTTGCTCGGATCGCCGATCGTACGCTTCCACTGACCGATGCAGGGACCGCAGGCGGTTGCAAGCACGGTGGCGTTGAGCTTTTCAAACACGTCGAGGATGCCGTCGCGTTCAAGCGTCTTGTAAATGCGCATCGAACCCGGGACGATCATGACGGGGGTCTTCACCTTGATACCGTTGTCGAGAGCCTGCTTGGCGATCGAAGCGGCGCGCGTGAAGTCTTCGTAGGAAGAGTTCGTGCAGGAACCGATCAGAGCGACTTCGAGCAGCTGCGGATAGCCCTTTTCCTTGACGCGGTCGGCCACCTGATTGAGCGGCATGGCGGCGTCGGGCGAGTAGGGGCCGTTGATGTGCGGTTCAAGTTCGGACAGGTTGATTTCGATGATGCGGTCGTAGTACTTGGCGGGATCGGCCAAGACTTCCTTATCAGCGCGCAGATCGGCGGCAACAGCCTTGGCCATGTCGGCCACTGCGGCGCGGCCCGTGGCGTTCAGATAACGAACCATCGAGTCGTCGAACGGGAAGACGGAGGTGGTGGCACCCACTTCGGCACCCATGTTGCAGATCGTGCCCTTGCCCGTGCAGGAGAGCTGCTGGCAGCCGTCGCCGAAGAATTCGATGATGGAGTTCGTGCCGCCCTTGGTCGAGAGGATGCCGGAGAGCTTCAGGATCACGTCCTTGGCGCTGACCCAGCCGCTCAACTTGCCGGTGAGCTTCACGCCGATGATCTTGGGCATCTTCAGTTCCCATTCCATACCCATGAGGGCGTCGACCAGGTCGGCGCCGCCCACGCCGATGGCGAGCATGCCCATGCCGCCAGCCGTCGGGGTGTGGCTGTCGGTCACCAGCATCATGGCGCCCGGGAAGTCGTAGTTTTCAAGGAAGACCTGATGGCAGATGCCCGTGCCGGCCGGCCAGAAGTCAAAGCCGTAGCGGCGGGAGACGTCGCGCAGGAAGCTGTAGGTTTCAACGTTGTCGCGGTCAGCGATCTGAAGATCCTTGCGAACGCCGGTCTGAGCCGTCACGAGGTGGTCGGCAACCAGAGCCGCGGGCAGTGCGATGCGTTCCTTGCCGGAGGTGAGGAACTGCAGGATGGCCATCGGGCCGCCGATGTCGTGCGTACCGGCACGATCGGGACGCAGTTCAATGTAGTCCTGGCCGCGCTTGAATTCGGTGAGGTTTTCCGGATGATAGAGGTGTACGAAAAGCAACTTTTCGGTGAGCGTCAGCGGACGACCGAGTTTGGCGCGAACGGCAGCAAGCTTCTTGGGATAGTTGGCGTAGAAGGCCTTAATCATGTCGAAGTCGCGGATCTTGGACGTATCCTGTGCGGCTTTGGCTTCCTTTGCCATCAACAGGCTCGGGGCCGAAACCGTCGAAGCGGCCACGGCGCCGGCAGCGCTGGCTTTGAGCAGCTTGCGGCGGGAAATTTGCAGTTCAGACATCAGTTCTTCTCCTGTTTCTCTGTGTTTCTTGCGGGTGTCGAATTCTCATGAGCGGACACCCTTAAACGACAGTGATCGGGACGGTCTGTCGGCCGTCCTCTATTTGTCTCGATCGCAATTTTTCGTCCACGTAGGTGCTACGTAGTTTTGATTTATGTCAAAAATTTAGGGAGTTGACTTTTGAGCGTTTTGGTTGCATTTCGCGCGTCGTGTGTGCGTGAAACCGTTCCATTACAAGAATTTAAGGGAAGAATATAGCCGGCTAATGAAACGGATGACGAGACAAAGAATATATCGCGTCAGGATCGGAGACTAAACAATCTTACGGAAGGGAATGGAAAGAAGACACAATATAAAAAATAAGCCGGCTAAAAAATAGATGACTCAATGTTTGTTGACGACAATATGACAACGTGTTGAATCACTTAACTGTCGGATGATTCCCGAGACTACTTCTTGTATGAGAAATGATGATGGAGCGAAGCCATTGGTTGGCAGGGTCGGCGTTTTTGGATTCGTGCCAGTATAGAGTCGGATAAAACGGGGCTTCCCCAAGTTGGGGCGTTTTGTAAATTGTGATTGGCAACCATTGGGACAATGTTCTTGCCGTTGTTTCGGGAAGAACCACCACGACGTCGGCAACAAGGCATGCAAAAGCTGAACTGACGAAGAATGGAGACTTTATGAAGCACTGACTGCTTGAAAGATGCTTCTGCTGATCGCTTGGGTCAGAAAAGAAAAATTTCTTGCGAGCCGAAACTCGTACTTTCTGGTAATCGTTGACATGAAGGTGAATTTCTTCAGACGGAACCTTTTCCAGCGGGTGACCTTTGCGGGTGATGTAGACAAAGTGATCTTCAAAAAGTTTGAAAAAACGGACGCTTTTGGGAACTTCACTGTCTTTGTACGGGTAGATAAGCAGATCCACTTCATTGGAAGATAGGTAGTCGACGTACTTTGTCAGAGCCGAAAAGCGGATATCCGGAATTTCGAAGGTAACACCGGGGGCCGCTCGTTGTATCTCATTAACAACCGGCAGAAAGATGCTGAAGAAAGCGTTGTCGACGATTCCCAAACGAAAGTTCTTCGTAAGACGGGCAGGATCGAAGATCTCCTCTTGCGTGAGAGCCAATAGGGACTGAAGCGTTTTTTCAGCATTGGGTATGAGTCGTTCGCAACGTTCGCTTGGAACCATTCCGGTTCGCGTTTTCAAAAAAAGTTCATCGTGAAATATCTCGCGCAGCGTTGAAAGAAGGCGACTGCCGGCCGGCTGCGAAATACCAAGGCGTGAGCATGCCTTGGAGAGACTTCCTTGCTCATAAAGCTGAAGCAAAAATTGCAGAAGCTAGGCTGAAAGGTGGTTATTCATTTTTCGAAAAACCCATATCCAAGAAGGAAATATTGTCCCATAAAAAACCGACTACAACCGACAAAAGCCTGTTTCTACAATGGTTTTTAAGAAATTGACCAATAGATTTTTTCCAAAGAGGAGAAACAAATGATGAAATTAAAAACCGTTGCAATCGCAGCCGGTATTGTTTGTTCAATGGCATTTTCCACACAGGTTCTAGCTGTCGGCGGGGCCAGCGGCCCTCACGTTGCCTATCCGAGCAAGGGCAAGATCGGCGAGATTGTGGTGAATCCCTACGGCATCGCCCCTTTAACGGCAGTCATTCGCAACGGGGGCTACGTGATTACTGACGTTTCCGTTCGTATCGTGCCGAAGAAAAACGGGCAGGAAATTAAATACAAGGTGAGCAACTCGGAAGTTCTCACGCACGGCGGCATCCCTGTTTTCGGACTTTATCCTGATTACATGAATCAGGTTGAGGTGACCTACAAGCGTAGTCTTGGTCAAAAAACCGAAAACATGAAGGAAACCTACAAGATTTACGGTGCGCCGATTTGGGGGCCGTCAACTGCCGGCAAGATGCAGGTGAGCAACCTCTTTAAGACCCGTGTGATCAAAGTGGATCCGGAATTTTCCGATCGTCTGTATTTGATCAATGACTTCGGTGAAAAGAACGCCCACGGTACCCGTGTTGTCTGGAACAATCCGGTGGGCGGTGCATTGGAATGGAACTTTGAACCGATCAACGCCATCATCGACACCAAGGGTGAAATTCGCTGGTACATGTTTGCCGATCCCATCTATAACCTCAACTCCATCGATATGGGCGGCGTGATGATGGGCTTCAGGCAGAACGAAGACGGCATGTTTACTTGGGGCTACGGCCAGCGCTATGTGAAGTACGACATCATGGGGCGTGAAGTATGGAATCGTAAGCTTCCCATGGGCTACAACGACTACTCGCATTCGATGGATCCGATGCAAAACGGCAATTATCTGTTGCGCGTTGCCAGCTCAGATAAAAAACTTGCCAACGGTAAGAACGTGAGAACGGTTCGCGACGTCATCATTGAAGTCGACAATAACGGCAAGGTGGTTGATGAATGGCGACTTTGGGACATCCTCGATCCGTATCGCGACAATGTGCTCAAGGTACTCGATCAGGGTGCTGTGTGCTTAAATATTGATGCCACACAGGCCGGCAAGACATTGTCCTCTGAAGAGCTCGCCAAGCTTGATGAAAGTGATCATTTCGGCGACATCGTGGGTTCCGGCCCCGGTCGCAATTGGGTACACGTCAACTCGGTTGACTATGACCCGACGGACGACTCGATCATTATCAGTTCTCGCCACCAATCGGCCATTATCAAGATTGGTCGCGACAAGAAAGTGAAGTGGATCATGGGTTCGCCCGAAGGCTGGAAGAAGCCCTGGGCCGATAAGGTGCTTCAGCCGGTCGACTCCAACGGCAAGCCCATCAAGTGTGAAAACTCCAAGTGCGAAGGAAGCTTTGACTGGACCTGGACGCAGCACACTGGTTTCCGCATTGACAGCAAGTCCGATAAGAACATCTTCTATCTGTCAGTTTTTGATAACGGCGACGCTCGCGGCATGGAACAACCCGCACTGCCCGAAATGAAGTACAGCCGTGCCGTCGTCTACAAAATCGATCAAAAGAAGATGACGGTTGAGCAGATTTGGGAATACGGCAAGGAACGAGGCCACGAATGGTACAGCCCTGTGACTTCGCTTACCGAATACCACCCGGACAAGAATTCGATCGTTACTTATTCAGCGACGGCGGGTGCTGAGTATGACTTTAAAAACGGTGCGTTTGTCACCGCTCCGAATCCCTATTTGAGTGAATTCAAGTGGGGTGCAAAGGAACCTTCTGTTGAGATCCAGATCCTTAACAACAAGGGGTATCAGGCTATGCCAATTAACCTTGACAAGGCTATGAACAACTAATCAGCACTACTCATAGCGCCTCCGGCTTAAGTTCACTTGCAGCTGGAGGCGCATTCTCATTTCGGAGAAATTCAAAATGTTCAAAAAGACTTTGTTTGCTCTTGGCCTTTCGGTTATCGCCGCCACTGCGATGGCCGCTACCGAAGGTACCGACTATGTGAAACTTGACAAGCCCATGGTCAACGCCGAAGGCAAGCTCACCAAGATCTTCAGTTACGACTGCCCGTTCTGCTTCAAGTACGACGTGGGCGTTGATCCGAAGGTTTTGCCGCGCATCGAAAAGGAAGCCGGTTTGGCTTTCAATCCGGTACATCTGGAAACCAAGGGCAAGTACGGTCGTGTGGCAAGTGA
>ULRY01029969.1_pt1 | contig 15170 bp, 18 predicted proteins | sample 1955941 | NCBI WGS metagenome assembly ULRY01 (sample SAMEA4835696, study PRJEB28245) | human gut metagenome | biome: gut microbiome; material: fecal sample | place: Denmark | collected 2008 | reverse complement strand
GTATCTAAATCCATTACTCGAGGATTTGGAGAAGTAAAACAATAACGACAGCGACAATTACAGGCATCAGTAACATTTAATACCATACCTCGGAGCGGATGAATAGATAGTCTTTCTGGATAATCCATTAAATAACCTCCTAAATAGTTGAATACCACAAGCATTGAGTAGTATTTAAATGATCTGTTTCTCCATCCAATGGGATGCAGATTTTATCTTTTAATTTACAAGTAGAGCATTTATTCTTATCTTCCGGGTATAAATAAAGCTGACCATCAACAATGCCTGGGAAAGTTTTTATTTTTTCTAACAATAGGGTCCAACTAATAGAGACTTTCCCATTCTAAAACCATCCTACGGGTTTATTAAAAGGGACATGATAACTATGACCAAGTAAAGTAATTTCTCCGCGGCGGAAATACAATTCTATTCCAGACTTTAATTTAATCTTTTGAGAGATAATCTATCCATCGCGAGTATCACCAATGTTATTTTGAATTTTTTTAATTGCTGGTGTAATTCTAAAATGATCAATTTCATGCGTCGGAGATAAATACACTACAGCTGGATGAAAACTATTCAGATAGTTATAAATAACATCAATCTAATCTATAAAATCATCTGGTATTGTCGCTTTTAATCCAATACGTGTGGTGCGAATTTCTTCAGATAAGGAAGTGATATTATTTACTATTCTATCAAAAGCAGGTTTTGGGATATTATCATGAATTAGTTCATATGGCCCATCAAAAGAAATTAAAATAAACCAATTTAACCCATTTAAATGCTCAATAAGTTCTTTAGTTAAATTAAGTCCGTTTGACATAACTGTAATTCTAAATTGCTCTACTAAAAAATTTTCCTTTAGATAATCTATAATCTTAAAGACCTAATTTTTTAGAAAGAACAGCGGCTCTCCACCAAATAGTGAAAACTCCAACTGTTCACCATTATAATTACTTTTTGCAAAATCAATTATAGCTTTTATATCTTCCCACGGCATAATATATTTACCATTTAACTCTCTATTTCTCTTTTCATAGCAGTACGGACAATTTAACTAACAACAATTTGTTAAATACAGCGTATAGCTGTTAATCTTATTTTTTATATCCATATTTTTTCAAATATTTCTCCCCATACAATGCGACTAATCTTAAAGCATAACATTGTATATCATGATTTGGAATCCAAACAGAACGAGGAAGAGTTTTGTTAATCCAAGGATTTTGGCACATAATCCCCGCCGCGGGGCAAGTTTTACATATCGATTCCTCATTCTGGGCGAAATAAGATGATTCTGTCATTAAACCAAATCTATCAAGATATCCTTGAACAATATCTTCATCAAGACCGGTAAAAATATTACCAATATCAAAGTATTTTGCTGTTTCAATATCCGACCAAACAGGAAAATTATGATTAACTTGAATATCCCCTGGCGGCAAAATTGCAATAGAGTTCGGTCTCAAAAATTTTGTATCCATATAACTTGAATTAACAAAATTTGGAGCCAACATCTTTAAAGTTCTATCAAAAGAAAAACAACTTCTATCTGGATCATAGTGAGAGACATAATGCTCAACAGCTTTATCATATTCAACGCTTAACCAAGAAATTCTTTTCGGCGACCAGGTAGAAAATGTATCTACTTCAATACCCCATCTCTTGCAACCAAGCTCATAGAGAAAATGGTACATCTCAAATAGATTTTTCGCGTTATTCTGAGCCACGGTTGCTCTAACTCTCAAATCATTGCCGTCTTCCATAAGCCATTGTACTGCGCGCATGGCTTTCTCCCAAGTTGGCTCTCCCTCTTTAGTCTTTCGATTTAAATCATGCGCAGCTTGAAAACCATCCATTGAAATATCCATATGAATATCGTAATCTCGAATTAATTTCCTCCGTTTTTCTGTTAAAAGAATGCCATTAGAAACTAACCTGATTTCTTTCCCATATTTATGGACTATTTCTGAAATTCTTGGAAGATTTTTCTCAAAATCTAAAGAATCCCAATACTTTAAGGGTTCGCCACCTATTAAAGCGATAGACGGAATATATGGAAGATCAGGATTAGATATGAATTTTTCATACCAATCTATCGCTTTTTCAAAAGTTTCTAAAGACATATTTTGTTCCATATGGGCGCCGTTCTTTTTAAGATAACAGTATGAACAATTATTTGTGCACTGGTACCCTAAAATTACTAAGACGGAGCCTGGATAAAAAGTTAAATCAGACATTCCTTTTCTCCTTATAGTATTTATTATAAAAATAACGGAGCAACATTGACCATTTACATTGAGAATGCGGGAGTTTCATCAATCCCTTTAAATGCTTTTCTCGATAATGGCAATGTATACACTCTGTTAAATTATCTTCTTGGTTAGAGTCATTCAAAAAATATAATTCCGGAAATTCAATTAAAGTAGAAAAATAATCTTTCCATGTAAAATCTCTGATAGGAACTCTAAAACAATTATCTCCTGATAAAGTGGAAATAGTTTCATCCATATTTATATACAAAGGGATATTTTCAGTAGTCATTGCTTTTCTTTTAATTTGTCCATATTCTAAAATATTATACAAAATAAAGGGATATCTTAAAGAATCTTGTACAATTTGTTCTAAAATAACAGACATTTCCTAAAAATTTTCCTATTGCCACTCAGCGTGTTCAGGAATATCAGCTCTCATAAATCCCCATCCCCATTTCCATATTTTATTTTCTTTATGAAAATGGTATAGTTCAGGGAGTCCTTTATAAGTTAACTCTGAAACGACGCTATTTGTTCTAACCATGTCAGGAGAAATATTATGCGCTTCAATTAATTTCTCCATGGTCACGATGTTCATTGGGCGCCCCTAATAAAATCTATGAGTATCAGCCTTTACCACCTCATCTAAAGAAAAAGTAATTGTTACGGGAAATTTACTCAATTTATCCAAAATTTCCGGCGTCATTGCACAGCCATTAGTATAAATATTAAATATGAATCTAATCTTTTCACAAGACTTTATCATATAATTCATAATTTGGGTCATATAATCAACAAAAAGTAATGGTTCACCGCCAACAATCTAAACAGCTATTGAATATGGAATTTCATCTTCTTTCAATTCAAAACTATTGATAATTTTTACAATATCCTTAATGTCGTAAAAGGGAAGTTTATCAAATCTATCTTTTTCTCTTCCCCTTGTTATTAGACAATAATCACATATGCCGTTACATCTTTTACTAATAATTATAGATAAAACATTAAATTTTTTCTATAATTTTTCAGTTATCATTATTTTCTTCCTCCAAGAGCGAAATTTGCAATATAATCAAAACATTGGATCTTATCATCTACTCCTATACCTACATTTTTATTATGAACTCCTAAAATCCTATATTTATGAAAAAAGTCATGTAATTTTACATAATTTTCTTCTCCATAATCATAATACACTCTATTGCAGAAAGAAAATTCCCAACTTTGATCTTTTAAACGGGTTTCAGAAGAGAAATTATAATTCAACCCATTAAAAGCTACTTTTTGAACTGGTGCTTCAATAAATGGTTTTATTTTTCTTTGAGAAGATAACGCAAATGGACCAAAATCTTCTTCTAAAATTTCTTTTAAGAAAAATTCAAAGCCCAATTCTTGTTTTGCAATCTTATATAATTCAATTCGCGTCTTAATTGCTGTAGCATCTTCAATTCTTAAAATCTATGGACCATCTTCAATTACTAATTTATGCGTTACTGAAAAATGAAGGTTTTCTTTATTTATTGACTAATCAAAACTTGAAATTTCATTCATTAGTTTTGATAATTCTCTAATTTTAGAAACAATATTCATTATTTCACCCCTTTTAAAATTGCCGAGATAGCAAAATCCTCTTCGGTTAAACGAATACCTTTTAATTTAAGATATTCCGTCAACTATTCTAAAGTAATTTTTTGATGACTTTCGTAATCAAAACAGACAATTTTTCCATTTATAATACCACAATTATTAAAATTTATATCTTTAATATTTAATAAATGAGCTAATTCAATAATGCTTTTATATTCTTCTTCTCCATAATCTCTATATATAATTTTTTCCAAAGATGTATTTTTAAGATGAAAAGGAAGAACTTCTAAACTTGCCGAAATTTCAGGCAAAAGACGAGCTTTTTTTACTTCAATTTCATCTGTTTTCCTCTATTTTGTAATATATAAATGCTCTCCAGCATATATTAGTTCCTATTCTAAGAAAAAAGATAAATTATTTTTTTTTGAAAGCAAATATATGGCCTTCGAGTCATAGTATTCTATGGGAGAAAGAACCCTATAAATATAATTACCATCATTTAAGACCAAATGCCCATGAGTATCCCATTTAAGACCTCTTGGAGAAAGAGACTAAGACTATCCTTCTTCTGATAACTAAACGATTTCTTTATCAAGCTAAATAAATCTCTAAACTAAATCCATATTTCCTCCTTCTCAAAAAGAAAAAGCCCTGAACATATCTCTATGTCCAGGGCCTATCTCATATCATGTTACTCAGCAACCTCATTGGCTACCTCGTAATGGCAACCATTTGGTTCCTGATTCAAAATGTAACAGCTATTTGGGTCCATCGGCCCTGGCAGACTGAACGGACCACTTGAAAAGATATTCCGCTTTGCTTTATGAGCCATCATCGGCTCAATCATATCTGCCACATTATCCGCTTCACAGATAACTTTCTTCTGGCCTTTGGAATCAACAAAGTATAGAATCAAGGGGATCACTCCTCCTTTTTGATTACCCTCCGAGTACTGGTAGTAGCAGTATCCTCTTTCTTCGCAAAGAGGCCAGCGCGGTCCAGGATAACCATAGTACGCATCAGGTCATGAGAGAGACGGATAATCAGGTTATCACCGGAACCACCCTCACCAGTGCCGTCGAGGCAACCAGCAGCAACAGCGTTGCGAACAGGCTGCTTAGCATAATCGGGAAGGTCTGCAATGGTCTTATAATTCTTACCAATTCTCTCGTCGAGAACGGCTTCAAATTCAGCTTTTGTCATAGTAGCTAAATAATCTCCTTTCGCGTTAATTAGAGCTTGCACATCATTTCTGAACTGTGCAAGAGAATAGCCAACATGGTTCCAAAGATGTTCAGGATCGCCGTGATTGGAGCCGTAGCCATCAAGGCAAGCCTGACGATGTGTAGTGATCGCTGTCACCGGAAGACCATGGAAAATGCACAAATCAGCGAACACTTCAGCGGCCGTGGCAGTTGTGCGCATGATGAAGTCCTTGGTCGCTGTGGGATTGTTGTCCCTAAAATTCGCACCTCCAGTGTAAGTGATGGTGCTTGGCTCAGTCATCTCGATGCCAATTCTGGTAGAGTTAAAAGAACCCTTCTTACCAGAGCCAACATGATAGCACTTCTTAGCCTTCCTCTTCTTTTCATCACAAGGCGCAGTCTTAATGAAAAGGCCAGGCTCAATGAATCCATGGACAGAAGCGCGGGCACTCTACTTATTGAAGTTGTTCACAAAGACAGATGCCTTTGGCTGAGGACAACCAACAGAGTGGAGAACCAAGCCGTTAATGGAAATTTCAGGCAGATACCAATATTTATTATTGGTACAGTACTGAGTCTTGGACTCGTATGCCATCGTCTCACTCCTCTCTTAGTTTAATTATATTATACCATAAAAATTTTTTTATTGCAAGCAAACCGGATGCAGGAAGAAAAATCCCACATCCGGTTACTGCAATTTTACTTATTGAAGCGGTACTAATTCGTCCGCAAATCCAAATGCTTTCTCTGCATATGCCCAATACGTTACTCCGTATGGATGGTTTCCTGTATTATGCCAGTAAAGCCATTTAACCTGCCCATCACGAGTTGATAAGTCTAAGCCGTATGTGTCGCGGCAATAAACTATCATTTCAGCAAGGGTTAGCAAGTTATCATATGGATTAGTGAGGTCTCTGCTGGAGTAGTCATCTGTAAAGTGCGTGATATTAGCTCCGTGAATCCAGAAGCTATTGATTTGGCAAAGGCCGTAACAGCCTGCATTGTATGCGTCTGCCTGGAAAGTTGATTCAGTGAGAATCATTCCATAAATGGTTTTTTCAGGGAAATTGTATTTCTCACACATATCTCGGATATACCATTGAAGATCTGTGTCAACTTCAACTTCCCAGCCATTCTTATACACTTTATAGAGTGGTTTGCTACGATCTGGGGATGGAGGTTCAACCTCCTCGACTACTTCTACCTCTTCAGAAGCATGAGCCGCGTACGCTTCGGTTACGGCTTGAGTAGCAGCTATTGTACTTAGCGCAGTTGGGACTACAAGCGACTCGGTGACGGTGGGAACCACTGGTTCATCTTTGTCATCTAAATGTCCCGCGCCAGCAGTACAAAGCACGATAGCTAAACAAACCGCAAGTGCGACAACTGTCTGTGTCACACGCTTCTTGGGTGGTAAAATCATCTTAACTCCTTTCGACTTTAGAAAACCATCTATCAATCACAAATCAATTCTGCTCTTTTTGCGATCCTGCCACGATAGATATTTTCCAACCTGACGTGACCCGCATAGTCCTCTCCACGGAACACCTCGATAGCGGCGTTAAGACCATTAAGCCCATTCTCAAAGCCATCATGGTCAACTTGTCGCTCATCGCCCTCGACACAAATCTTACAGGTATCATTGGTGCGCTGCAAGAAAAGTTTCATAAGGTATCGAGATGTATTTTGGGCTTCAGTGAAATACACGAACGAATCTTCGGGCACTTCATAACCGCGGCAGTCGCCCATCGGCATTAGGATAAGTTCCTCTTGGTCGAGGAGCCGCTGGACATTATCTCGGCCGCCCAATTTAGAAAGTAAAACGCTGCCAACGGAGGACTCCATCAGCTTTTCAATTTTACTTCCCGGATAAAATCCCATCTTGACGGCGCCCGTTGCAACATATGGATTACAGAATACCACAATCTTGCTAATCGCGCCGCGCTCCAGCTGTTCAAAAGCATAAGCCAATGCAATTTGGGTCTTACCAGAACCGGCAGGACCAGTGCAGAATGTTAGCTGGTTGTGGGCCAGACTATCCATATAGGCAATCTGGTAGGGATCTTTATCCTTTGGTTTGACATCGCCAAACATTTTGGAAGAAAACTTACGGTAGAGAATTTCAGTATGCCCTTCTGGCTCATGCCAGACATAGGGGCCAATCAATTTGCCTTCGGGCGTTTTCAGCACGAGGTATTGATTTTGTTCAAGATGAAAAATGTTCTTGTCCATATGGGAATAGAACTGTTCCATCTACTTCTCTGTCACATCAATTGTTTTGATTCCAGAATAGGTCATTAAATCTATCCTTTCGTTTCTCTCTTAAAAAGGAAGTTCCGCCCAGAGGTTGTTTCCAACATGGGCGGCTTCCTGAGAATGTTTAATCTACGTCCGTCTCAGAGTGCGGACGCCATTTCTGCTTGGGCTTCGGCTTTGGCCGTGGCTCGTCCTTCACGTATTCATCAAATTTTGCTTTACGCTTCATGTCGCGCTGCATATATTTGTTGTTCTTACGCTGGTCACGAGTGAAAGTTTTGCCCATAAGTAGTGATTAGCCCTCCTTAGGCGTCTCCGTCTCAGCCGGAGTATCAGGCTCGTTGGCGCGCGCAGCAATTGCGGCCTCTACAATAGTCTCCAGCTTCATTTGTTTCTGCTCCTTAGCACTAAATTCGTTCTGGGGATTGCTGCCCTTGGCGTTGGAAACCAAGCTATAAGCACCAGAGGCAACCAGACCAGAACAAATACCTGTTGCGATTGCATCAAAAATCTGCAAGTCCGCAAGCTCGGCAACACCAGTCATCTGACCGACAACACCAAGCACGCCGCCCACGACAGCAGAGATGATGGGCACCCACTTAGTGGCCAGAGGAGTCAGCTTGACAATCTGGCAAACGATAAAGCAAATGACTGCGATACAGCCGATGGTTGGGAACATCTACATGATCTGTTCCATAAATTTGCCATCCTTTCATTATGAAGTTTCGGAGGTGTCGGTATTGATGTAATCCAGTGCAGAGACGCTTGCGTCTTCCGCCATTTCTGCCTCAATGCCGTTCTCAGTCTCTGGTATTGCCGCCTCGTCTTCTTGTGCCTGCTTGCCTTTCCACGGCTTGTCAGGCCATTGATTGTTCTTAGACAAGTTTTCAACGAGCGACTTCAGTGCGTAGACCAATACAACTCCGATTATTTCTGTAATGGCAACCTGGGAAAGTTGCTCAGCTATTGTATACTTGTCCATAAAGGCCAAGATATAGGAACACCAAACCCAGGCGTAACCATTTAACAGACTGAATAGAACAACCCACTTCATGGTAGTGAATGGCTTGCGCGCTTTACGGCGTTCCAGCTTATACTACCACTTCGCCATCTTCATAGCGGTCTTTGTGGATCTTTTTCCGTCACCCATGTCATTCACCCTCTTTCAGTCTCTTTTTCTAAGATTCCTTGAAGAGCTCGGCCATGAGTTCCATGATATTATCAATGTATTCACTGCCACCATCTTGTCTATACAAATCGGTGGCGCGCTTATAATCAGCATCAGATATTGTTCCACTCAGTTTTGCAACTTCGTAGATTTGAATTATCTGGTCATGCAACAAGGACATCTGCACTTCATCATTATGCTATAAGCGGACTTCGATGCGCTAAAGGTCATCGTCGTATTTGTCAAGTCGCGTATTAACATCTTTGAAATGCTCATCCATTGTTCTCATGTTTTCTGAGAGCGTTTTTTCCAGTCGATCTGGGGCAGTGAATATTTTCCAAACTGGTTTGCATAACCTCACAAAAGCAACAATTGCAGTAATTGTAGCAATAATCCAAAGAAGAGGCGCAAACCAGGCCTACAGATCACTCATCTGTGTCCTCCTCTCCCATTATTGCTCCTTTCACTCTTTGATTATATTATACCACAAAAATTTTTTTATGGCAAGCCAGGAGAGGAAGTATTATCCATCTCCTTCAACATGAGTTCCATAATTTAGGACATGGATAACATCTTGTGCATTTTCCGCACTAATATCATCATAAAGAACGGAATACATCAAGTCGAGATCTTCTTTTGTGGGATGGTTGCCGGGCGCTGGGTCTGGTGGCTCAGGAGGAACATATGTAAAACCATATGTTACTCGCCATTGATTACCCTCATTGGTAATCAATTTATCATAACCCTCAACATTATCGGCTTCAATAGTCCATGTATAATTGGGGTCCAGATTTTCCCAAATCCAGTTCCAACTCCATCCATTACCAATACGAACAGTATCATACAATATACCGTCGCGCATCAAATGAACTGTCGCATAGATAGGCCGCATACCAAGAGTGTCCTAGTCATCTCCGTAAAACACTACTTCAGCATTTACATTGACTTTTTCTGGCTCTGGAGTAGGGTTGAAAGTCATTGTAATAGTGGTGGTATCAGTATATTGAGGGTTCCATCCATCGCCACCAGTCTATTCATGACGGTCTTCATAGGTTGCAGTATAGCGCTCCAACTAATCTGTTACACGAACAGTATATTGATAACGCCAACTTGGATTTAAATTATTCCAGGTATGCTCCCAACCTTCGGCAGCGGTTATAGTTCCATTTGTATTGGTTTCGCTATTGCGTAGAATAGCGACATTTAAGGAAGAAGGACGATGTGATGTATCTCCATTTTCGCCAACCCAATTAACTTTAGCTACTACTGGCATATTATCCCTCCTTAAAAGGAGAGGGGCTTAGCGCCCCTCTCAACCTCCAGATCCGGTACGACGACCAAATCCAAATACAATCCACTGTTGCTCAGGCATCTCAAGAATGACTTCCTGAGTGCCATCTTCTTTGGAGCGCAACAACTGAGAACCGTCGTCAGTACACCACATAAAGTGAGTGTCGTCAAGTTGAACCATGTGTGCGTCGCCGCCAGGATGCAGCACTTCTTCAAGGTCAACAACTTCCATCTTAACCAAGTCAAATCCGACGGGCTTGCCGGTATCATCCTGAGTAATCAGAATGTCGCCATCATTCATCAAAATTGGCTGGTTATACTCGTGCTTGGTGTTGTCCAAGCCGCCAAATGGAATTGTTACCTCTCTCCAGTTATTACCATCATAAGACAGTACTAAACCTTGCTGAGTAGTTGCACTGGAAAGTAAATAACGCTCGCCAACGGAAGTGGGCAATTCATATGTGCAACTCTTCGCCTAAGGGTTGGTCTGAGAACAATAGTCATTCTGGCCACGGTTTGCAGATTCTGCGATAATTGTGTCACTATTACAATCGTATACAAACCACACAGGACAGTTATCACCAGCTTCAACCTTTACACATAATACTTGATTGCCGTTAGTAGTTGCTTCAACAACATAGCGGCAAGCATATGGTGTATAATTATCACTACCATGTGCTCTAACACTAAGGGTACCTCTTACAGGGTCAAAGTTATAGGTGATAATTCTACCTTCTGGAGTATTTGTAAATACAACATTGTTATTCAAACAAATTGCAGAAGAAGAAGTGCCGTCAATCGGTCCTTCTGTTACAATATCTCCAGTGTCAAAAGAGAAGGAAGTAAATGTTGGGGTATCGGGATTGGTGGAAGTATGCATATAGAATTGACCAGTTGGATCGATACCGGGCTTTGTATATCGACCAGGATCAGATAGCCCCGTATATCCAGTAGGACGCCAAGTAATCTGTTTTGTTTCATGAGTTACTCTATCTCCCCAAACACCTAATCTAGTGGTGATATACATGAAGAAATATCTCTCGTTAACATCAGTAGCTAAGGAGAAAGGAACATCGGTATTTGGAATATGCTCACGACTATAATTTGGTACATCAAAGATAAAGTGGTCTCCAGTATCAATATTATAGCAGAACATCTGACTACCGTCACCAGCAGAACCAATCATAAACTTCTCATGCTCAGAAACCCAAACATAACCAGTAGGATCAGTTACATCTTCCAGAGGACCGATTGTCTCGCCGTTTATCAGAGTAGAATACTCGCCGATAACTGTCGCCCAAGGAGTAACGCCAGGCTCAGTTCCAGGCGGAATTTCCTCTTGAGAACCAACTGTCAGAGACATAGTATCCAGATGGAACAGATACTGGATCAGACGAGTAGCGTTGGCCGCGGTAAATACATTACCAGGCTGTACAGTATTTGTCCAAGCCAGAGTATTCTGAATTGGATCTGGGTTGTCAATGTCTTGAGTCTTATAATGTTCAAACTCATGCTCATCGGTGAAGCAAGTGATATAGGCTTTTGTGGAACCATCGTCACGTGCCATGCCGACCAGCATCTTATACCAATCAGGATGCTTCATAACTTCCTTCCAGAAGCCCTCATGCAGCTCAGTTACAAGATGCCAAGCGGAAGGAGACTTATAAAGTTCATAACGCTTCTCATTGGTATCAAACTCAGAGAGAACTTCGATGTCCTTAATCAACTGAGAGTGAACACTGTTGTCAAGAACATAAAGAATGTCGAGCTTGTCGCCCAAGATAGGCTTACGACCGAAGACCATAGAGAGAACAAATTCTTTCTCGCCGCGCTCATTGGTATGAACAATGTACATGGTTGGGCAGTGACCCTGGGTCTCATCATTTTCGACATAGATGAAGTCGCCATCCATGGAATCGGCGGGAATTTCGAATCGATCAAGTTCGGCTTTTGTACCAACAGTGCCAAGGTTAATTGGCGCATCAGGACGGCCGCCACCAGAAGCCTCGACTTCAACCCATTCAACCTTACGGGTCAGAGCATTGTATTGACGAGCATACTGTTTGCCGTCCAGAGGAATTTCTGGATAAGGCTCCCATTCATATTCGCCAGTTACTTGATTGTAACGACGCATATAACGCTGACCATCATTACCAACTTCAGGATATTTCACCCAGTAGGTACGGCCATTCTCGTCAATTCGACGCTGATAGTTCATATTAAGAGGATCATTTGGAACGTCCTCAATTCCCGTGTCCGGTGTATCTTGGGTCTTCGAAATGGTTACATAACTGGTTGATTTTACTGTGGAGTCAGCGACAGAAGTCGCAGTGATTTTCAGCACTCGTGCAGTCTCGTCTGTGGCGATGGTCAACACACCCATTTGATTGATTGTGGTCTCAGCCTTCAGATTTCCGTCAAGGCTCCAAATAACCTCTTGAGAAGGATTATTCTGTCCAATTACGGTAGCCTTAAAGGTAATGCGGTGGCCAGGATCAGACTCAACAGCCGCAGGGCTAATAATCACAGCATCAACTGTGGTTTCATCAATACCAGGAGTATCCTCAGATACTACATTGATAGTTGACTCAGCGAACTTAGTTGGATCATAACTTACTGTCGCACGGAGAGTAATCTCATGCAGTTGCTCGTCGGCGCCAATATAAACAACACCATCACGAGAAACATGAGTTGCAAGAGAAGATGCACCAGTCAAATCCCAGATAATGGAAGCGGGAGGATTATTCAAACCAGTCAGTTGAACTGCGAAGCGCGCGTTCATTCCACGACCGATTTGAGTATATGCGGGATACAGCTGAATAACAGTTACCACAGGCTCATCTTCGGCAAGCTCTGGAGGAATTACTGTTACCAGAGAAGTATCAGTAAACTTAGGATCTGCGGCGCAAGTAGCAGTGACAATCAGAAGAGCGCTGGTCTCTTCCTTGTCTACATAAAGCACACCTTCAGGAGTAATAATAGTCTGAGGAGACTGATTGCCGCTCACGGCGAAGGTTGCGTTATGATTTGTGATATTTACGCCAGTGACGATAGCCTGGAAGCGCAGAGAGTGGTCTTTAATAACGGTGGCCTCGATAGGCTCCAGATAGAAACCAGTCACCTGCTGCAAGATAGGCGCTTCCTCATCAATACTGATAGTTGCGGTTCCATACTTAGAAGTGTCAACGATGGAGCGCGCAGTCACGCGAATCATCATTGCATCTTCGTCAGCACCGATTGTCAGAACGCCGTCAGAGGTAATCTTGGTATTAGGATCGCGCTGACCGCTAATAGACCAGGTTACTTCCTTAGACAGCTCCTCAGAGCCGTTTACGATGGCCGCGAATGTGATTACAGAGCCGGGCGCCACAGTTACAGCATTGGGAGAAACCTCAATGCTATTGATTACGGGATCAGGCTCTGGGATTGGCTCTTCAACTTCCTCCTCAATAGGAGTCCAAACAGCGGAACCGTTTGCAGTACGCTCACGGACATATTTGGTATTGAGAGGAGTTGCGGGAACATCGGTAAATCCATTGTCACCGCCGGCATCATAAGCCGCAATGGTAACATAGGCGATGTTGTATTTGGTAGCATCCTGTTTGGATGTTGCGCGAACTTGCAGGCTCTGGGCAGTTTCACCAATACCGATACTCAGAACACCATCATCAGTCAGGTATGTAGTCTGAACATTATTGCCTGTCAGACTCCAAGTAACTGCCTGAGAAGGATTGTTCTTACCAATGACTACTGCTTTGAATACAGTCTGCCAGCCTTGCTCAAGTTCCACCATATCAGGAGTAATGATAATTGCATCGACAGTTACTTCATCAACACCAGGAGTCTCTGCGGGAACCACATCAATGATGGCCTCGCCATATACCTCAGGAGTTTTCTGAGAGTAAGCAGTCAATACAAGCATATTGCTTTTCTCATCTTCGCCGACAAATACCAGACCATTGGGAGTGACACGAGTATCCTTAGATGTCGCGCCAGTTAACTTCCAAACAACCTGCTGGGAGGGGTTATTTACGCCGTTCACCTTAGCGGCAAACTGCTGACTATAACCGCAGCCAATCTGTGTCGCGCCAGGATATACAATAACTTCAGTTACAGTAGACTGATCAACTGCGTGCTGAGAATCAGTTACGCTAACAGTCGCAGTAGCAAAGAAACGCTAATCGGCCGCAGCTTTAGCTGTTACGACGAGAACCTTAGATTGCTCGTCGGCGCCGATATGAAGTGTGCCGTCCTGGTTGATATAGGTATTTGTAGAACTTTGTCCAGATACAGAATAAACAGCAGAGAAATCACTCAGATTTACGCCGTTCACCATTGTATTGAACATTACAGAGCGACCAAGGACAACTTCTACGTCAGTAGGAACGAGGACAATACCAGTTACAACTGGCGCCAAGGGGTCCTCCATATTTACATCGACAGAAACAACTGCCTACGCATATACGGATTCATCGGCTTCAGAAGTAACACGAACGGTAATTGTCTTAGAAGTTTCCTTCTCGCCAATCTTCAGGATACCATCCTGAGTGATAGTTGTATCGCTGACGCGCTGGCCTTTAATAGTCCACTTTACGCCGCGAGAGAGTTGTGCATTTCCTTGAACAACAGCGGTAAATGCAACAGTTGCGCCCTGACCAACAGTAATGTTGAGAGGGCTAAGGGTAATTCCTTCAATTGTAGGCTCCTCACCGGGTACTGGATCGGGATCTACAACTTCAGTGCCGCCGCCTGGAGTATTACCGGAGCCGTCTCCACCTGCGTTGCCGCCTCCAGCACCACTGGAGCCTCCGCAACAACCACAGCCAGACTCCTTGATATACACCCACTTAAAGTGAGTATTCAGAATCCACTTCTCACCAGTAGTGAGAGAGCGTGCTTCTGACCCAGGCTGAATGTCTGTGAAGTTGGTAATTGGAGGAAGATCTTCGGCGCCTTGATCCAGGTAGAACAGTTTTCTGTTGTACTGCTGTGACTCAAGATGCTTTACAAGCTAAAAGCCCATCTGCTGAGCACCTCCTTATTTAATTGCCTTTTACTCAGTGAATACATCCACCCAGTTGAACCAGTCAACTCGGAGCATGAAATTGGAGAAATTCCCGTGATCGTCCCATAACATATAGGAGCCGGAAATATCTACTTGGTCGTTCTTGTCTTCGAGCTGAATGTGCAGCTGTCCAACAATAACTCTATCACCTACGACAAATGTGTCGTCAGTGGTCCAGTGATCTACATAGGCGCCATTATATGTGAGTTCTGGATTGTGCTGTAAATACATATCAGACACATCCATCCACATCTTGCGCCCGTCAGCCATTTCAATATGAACATCTCTGTTACGCAGACACAGAACGGCATCCTTCAATGGATGACCCTTTGGAAGAGTGC
>ULRY01041693.1_pt1 | contig 15460 bp, 20 predicted proteins | sample 1955941 | NCBI WGS metagenome assembly ULRY01 (sample SAMEA4835696, study PRJEB28245) | human gut metagenome | biome: gut microbiome; material: fecal sample | place: Denmark | collected 2008 | reverse complement strand
ACATAGTCATGCATTACAATTCACCTCAGTGCTAGTTTACATTACAGGGTAAATATTATGAATTACAATAGAGTACAGGTGTAAGATGAAACGAACTACACCATAAAAGGAAAAATTACATGGAAGCAAGGAAACAGCACAGAATACGATGTTTGTTGAAGTTACTGAAATTTGTTCATGGATAAAAACGCATTGATAGGTGTATCGCAATTCACAGAACGATAGAATTGCGATACACCTATTTTATATTTCAAGAGAAAATAAAAAGGAGGCTCATGATGAAAGAGATGGAAGCAAAGACAGAAAACAGATATGAGTACAGAAAACCACAGGAAAAGAGGAAACAGATGATAGCACCGGATTTATTTGAATTTGCATATGTACCGGATTGGTACGGACATTTAGCGGAACTGGAGAGATTGGCATTGCCGGAATCATGGAAGTTCCGAAAGCCGAGCCGGGAAACAAAGAATGCAGACACCCCCATTTTAGAACGTTACATACATACAATTTTTCGCAAGCAGGTTATTGACTTTAATTCAGAAAGTGATCCAAGAAAAGCAGACAGTATTTTTCATTTGGAAAACGAATGTGTCTGCTTCCATACTAGATTATACACACCTCAGTACAAGGGGATTTATGGTTATTTTGAAAGAAACAATTTTTCGGATTCTTTAAGAGATTGGTATTTTATAGGTTTTTGTGATGAACTGTCTCCAAAGTTAAGATACAAAGCGTTTTCTTGGCTACGATACGGATGAAACGGGGAAGCTGGTAATCAATAGGACACAGGAGTCGATTGTGGTTCGGCTGTATCAGGAATTCATGGACGGAAAAACAACCGATTACATCAAGAGGATTTTTGAACGGTAAGGTGTGAAAAATTGGGATGGCGGTACGAAGTGGCAGTCCACAACCTTAATGAGTATGTTGGAGAATGAAAAATACAAGGGTGATGCCTTACTGCAGAAAAGTTATACGGTGGATTTCCTCACCAAGAAACGTACACAGAACAAAGGGGAAATTCAGATGTTTTATGTGGAGGATGACCACGATGCCATCATTTCAAAGCGGATATGGGAATGTGTACAGCTTGAAATAAAACGCAGGAAAAAGTATCTGGAGGAGCATGGGACAAACTCCTATTCCCACCGGCCGGAAAGCAATCCATTTGCATCCAAGATAATTTGCGGAGACTGTAATAAAGTATTTGCACGGAAAGGCTGGCGGAGCAGTACGGGAGTTGACCGTAAGGTATGGCAATGCAGTGAACGCTACAAGGTCAAAGGAGTTATGGGATGTGCCAACCGCCACGTAGAGGAAGAAACGCTGATAAAGGCTTATCTGATGGCTTGGAACGCATTGGTGGAGAACCGAGAGGACTTTATGGACCAGTGGACGGAACAGCTGCAGAGCGAGAACCTCTTGGAAAGTTATCGGGCGGAGAAGTTCATAGAATACACCAATGGAGCAGAACCTCTGACAGAGATGGATACGGACTTCATGCTGAAAACACTGGACCACATCAAGGTTTTTGAGGATGGAACATTGTTGGTGGTGTTCCTGGACGGAACGGAGATTGAATGTAAAAATGAAGAAGAGTAAGAAAAGATGCCGATTGGGAGTTGCGATTCCTGATCGGCTTTTTTTCTTGTTCTTTTGAAGATGGTAAAATAAATGGGAATATGGTAAAATAATGTAGAAATTAAGGTGTTGAGTATTTTTAATATATATAATTATACAAACCGTTACTTGCTACAGTTATTAGTGAGGATATGAATTGAAATTAATGAAGGGGTTGAAGATATGATTTTATCTGATAATGAAACCAAAGTTGATTTACTTAATAATGAAGCAATAGCAAAGACAATAGTTTCTCTTATTAAGGATAGTAAAGAACAACCGATTTCTATCGGTATTCATGGGGACTGGGGTGCTGGTAAATCCAGCATTCTTGAAATGGTAGAAAATGAAGTGAAACTGGCTTCTTCAGTGTCAGGAAAGAAGTATTCTTGTATCCGATTTAACGGTTGGAAACACCAGGGATTTGAAGACTCAAAAGTAGCTTTGATGAGTTCTATTATTTCAGAGCTTGAGAAGAAAGAGAAACTTGGCGTTAAGTCTGGGGAAATATTAAAAAAACTGTGGAAAAATATAAATTGGATGACTGTTGCTAAGACTGCGGGTAAAACCGCTTTAGGAATTGCGACAGGTAAAGCACCGCTTACGTTATTATCTTCAACAATGGATATTTTAAAATCAACCGTAACTACAGAAGAGGGAATTGCTGGAGCAATTGAATCTATTGGAGGTTATTTAAGTGACGCAAAAATCACAGAGGACATATCAAGTAATAAAGAATTTTCAGAGTTTCAGGAAAATTTTGCCGAACTGCTAGAAGATGCAGCTATTGAGAAACTTATTGTTTTAATTGATGATCTTGACAGATGTTTACCTGATGTGGCGATTAATACGTTAGAGGCTGTAAGACTGTTTATGTTTACGGAAAAAACAGCATTTGTAATTGCAGCAGACGAGGGAATGATTCGCTATGCGGTTAAAAAACATTTTCCCGATGCAACAGATGAAAATAAGTTTAATGCAGGTGAGGCCTTTGCAAATAAGTATTTGGAAAAGTTGATTCAAGTTCCGTTTAGAATTCCAGCATTAGGTGAGGTAGAAGCGTGTATATACATAATGCTTCTTATGGTGGGTTCTGTTTTGCCAGATGAAAATGAAAACTATAAAAAGCTGAGAGAAGAGGGATTATCTAGAATCAGAAAGCCTTGGAATGTAGAAAGTCTTACGGTTGATGACGTGAAAGAAATTCTTGGAAATGATTATGAAAAGTCATCGAAGGAAGTATTAATTGCCACTCAAATATGCCATTTATTAGCACAAAATACAGATGGAAATCCTAGAAAGATAAAAAGGTTTGTAAATATGCTCTTGTTACGTTATGAGATTGCTAAGAATCGTGGCTTTGGAGACGAACTGGAACTTGCGATTTTGGCAAAGATGATGTTGGCAGAATACTATGAACCAGATTTTTATAAGGCATTACCTAATCATTTGGATTCTGAAGGGAAATGGGATGAAGTTCCTGAAATACTAGCTGATATAAAAACTATGGTCGAAGATAAGAAAACAGTAGAAGCAAAAGAGCGATGGTATGATTTAAACAAGATTTGGAAGTGGATTACTACAGAACCAGAAATTACAGATAAGGACTTAAGACCGTATTATTATGCATGTAAAGAAAAAATGGATTATTTTTCAGGTAAAACTTCTAAAAATGATCTATCAGAAATAGTTGAGCTACTTTTTAGAGATGAAATGATTATTGTAGGTCGTGTTGAAGATTTGAAAAATTTGACAAATCAAGAATCAGATCAAGTGTTCGGAATTGTTGCTCAAAAAATTATGGAAAAAGGGCAATTTGATATGAAACCAAAAGGGATTGATGGTTTGATTGTATTGGTACAGAATAAGCCGGAACTCCGTAAAAGTTTAGTTGATTTTATAGATGCTATTCCTGTAGATAAGGCTGGAGTGTGGATTATACATGGCTGGGATAAAGCAATTCCAAAAGATTGTGATGAAAGAAAAGGAGTAAATCAATATTTTGATAAATTGAAAAGCAGTGGGACGGCAATTGTTAAAGCAGCTTTAAAGAAGATGTGAGGTAATTAATAAATGGGAACATCAACACATAATGGAGGACAAAAAGGTGGAACACCTTTGGTACCGTCATGGTTAGAGCAACCAGATGTAAATCCACAAAATGAAAATGGACTTGGTCCCGATGGTAGTCAAATTCCACCAGTGGGTGATGTGGATCGCTTTAGAACACCACGAGGAGAGTTCACGAGGTATATAAATTCAGGAGGACGGGATAGCAGTTTAGGCCGTAAAAGTGTCTCTAATTACATAAGAAATTCTTTGGGTGGTAGTTCAAATGCGACACAGAGAATGGGAGCTGCTAGAAGCAGTTCTGCAAGATTATTAAATGTTGCAGGTGTATTTGCTTCAGGTGGTGCAAGGGCTGTTGAACAGTATCTTTCTATAGAGAATCTCTCACATAAGACAGCTAGTGACGCATTTATAGCTATTACAGACTTTATCTGTCCAGATGGGGGACCACAAGATGAAGGCATTGCGAGGTCGGCTTATATTTCCGCAATCGAAGAATCACCAGAAATAGCTACAATTAAATTTGAGGATTTGACTTCAGAGCAGATTATGGTGATTGTGGAACGCACCATGGCAAATGCGATATTTAATAGAATCACGAATGATATTGGTAACAAGATTATATTGTTGCCGCAAGAACGAGCTATATCAGACAGATTAATTGTTCAAATGAAGGATTTTGTTAAGGGTTCTGTATCGGATGCTGTTATCAATTTAGATATCAAGGCTGGAAATATTCGACAAGGTGATTCTTTAAGAATAGTGGACCGGGTGTATAAGGCAGCGTTTGAAATTATGGTAAGTGCAGGTGAAAATGAATGAGTCGATATAAATTAAGAGCAAATTATGATATTGAAAATATAGATTCGCAGAAAATGGATGGCACAGTTATTGTTGATGTCCCTATGCTTTCTAATGGCGAACTAAACTATGGATTAAGCCACATTAAGAAAAAATTATATGAAGAAAATGTGTATCCCTCTGAAATTGGATTTGATATCATGTCGCTTGCAACAATGGTTTATATGGCTGATACGCGAATTGAGAGAGTGGTGCATGGACAGGACTCTTGGACGAGAGAAATTGAACTAGAAATACCGGTATCAAATGTAGAGATATGGGACTCACAGATTCGTACGGTTGAACGTATGTTAAAATTTCTTACAGGAGATTTATGGAAAATTACGTTGTCGAGTAGAGCATGGCAGTTTAATAATTTGGAGGAAGTAAGAGAAAAATCAAATAAATATGATGAAGTATCATTATTCTCTGGTGGAATGGATAGTCTTATAAGTACCATTAATTTGATGGAGAATAAGAAAAATACCTTGTTAATAAGTCATGCTGGAGAAGGACTTACTAAAAATGCTCAAAAAAATATTGTGAATAAATTTGACTTGTTATATCCAGATGTTTTACATACATGGTTAGATTTGTGGATGGTGTTTCCACGTGATTATATTCCGGCAGGTGGTAATGATAACAATACAAGGAGTAGATCATTCCTATTTATCGGTTATGCCCTTTTTGCAATGACTGGCATGGATAATATCAATGAACTGTTAGTTCCGGAAAATGGTCTGATTGCTTTGAATGTACCATTGGATGAAACAAGAGTAGGTTCATTTAGTACAAGAACAACGCATCCATTTTATCTTTCTTTGTGGAATGAATTATTAGTGGGATTAGGGTTAAATCTATCAGTAAAAAATCCTTATTGGAATAAAACAAAGGGAGAAATGGCAGGGGAATGTAAAAACAAGGATGTTCTTTATGAGACGATGAAATTATCATTCTCATGTTCTTCACCAGGAAAAGCAAGATGGAAACAACTCAGTCAACAACATTGTGGTTATTGTGTTCCTTGTTTAATTAGAAGAGCTGCAATGCATAAAGCGTTTGGGGATGATGGAACAGTGTATACCGAAACGTCTATTTATGAAATGCAGAATAAAAATGCAGAAGGAATGGGAATTCAATTGCGCTCTTTCCAGTATGCAATAGATAAAATAAAACAGGATAGAAATCGTGCTTTATTTTATATACATAAGCCAGGTCCATTACCGCAGGATGATGATTATTTGAGAGAATTAGCTGATACATATATACGAGGATTATTAGAAGTAGATGCTTTTATACAGGATAATTTAGCACAAGAGGATGAGAATAATGATTTATGATGCACATTGTCATTTAGATTTAATGGATAATATGCTAGAGTTTATAAATGAAATACAGAATTCTGATATGAATTTATTTGCGGTTGGAACTACACCGAAGGCATATAGTAGAGAAATACAATTTTGCAAGAATGCTAGAAATATTCATGTTGGTTTAGGGATGCATCCGCAATTAGTATCTAGTGGCTATGATGATATGCAGTTATTTAAATCTCTCATTGAAAAAAGCCATTATATTGGTGAGGTGGGATTGGATTTTAGTAAAGGATATATTCAGACCAAAGAATTACAAATAAATATTTTTAGTGAGATTGTTAAGTTATGTGAACAATACAGTGAAAAAGTGATTTCTATTCATTCACTTAAATCGACAAGTACGGTAATTGAAATTTTAAGAACATACAAAAGACAAAAGAGTAATAAATATATATTTCATTGGTTTACAGGTTCTATGCCACAATTAGAAAAAGCGATTGAATTGGGATGCTACTTTTCAATAAATCCGGGAATGTTGAAAACAAAATCGGGAATGGAAGTGATAAAAGCTATACCAATTGATCATGTGTTGTTAGAGACGGATGCACCATTTGCACTCAAAGTTCAACACATAGATGAAATAGAAAAGGAACTCAAAAGAACCATGTCGATGATATCGGATGTAATTGGATTCGACATATCTGATATAATTAATAAGAATTCAAAAGAAGTGTTTTGCTACTGAATATTTAATGAAGAAACATTGATAAAGGCTAACTGATGACGTGCTACTAAGAAAGGATACTAATAGGAGTCACAATTTCTGGTTGGCTTTTACTTAATCTTCTATGATAGTGAAAGATGTTGGATATGGTATGATAAATGTGCGAGTATGCTTAGAGGTGATTTAAATGTATAACTTAACAAAATGTGCATTGTGTGGAAATGAAGCAGAATTGGAATTGAGCCATACAGTGCCAAAGATGGCTGTAAAGCGGATGTGTGGTCTGGACATGGGTGAGAATTATAATAAGTCCAAGAAAGAGAATCCAGAGGTGAAGCAGTGTCCACAGGAGAAGGTGGAGTATATTAAGGACGCGTTGAGGCATTTTAAATTGATTTAGTAAAATTGATGGTATTATGTCACGGCAACATCACTACATATTCAAACAAAGCATGAAAATAAGACGTTTTTCGTTTGGAAAAGTGCTCTACTACACGTTTTTAGAAAAATAGCTCGGTATGGTTACTTTAAATGGATAATTGGCATTATGGTATATATGCCATATAATATTTACAAAGGAGATTATATGACAGAATTTAAACTGATAGCATATGAAAAAGAAAATGGCGAAGTTCCAGTAGAGCAGTTTCTTGATTCTGTTAATCCTAAGATGCGAGCTAAAATTTGGATTGCTGGGTATATTACAAGAGAAGGGAAATATGCTTAGAGAACCTTACAGTAAACATCTGGATGACGGAATATTTGAATTGTGTTGTAAATTTGGAAGTGATATTACCAGAGTCTTATATTTTTTCTATTATGAGGGAAAAATAATACTGACGAATGGATTTGTTAAAAAAACACAGAAAACTCCTAAAGAGGAGATTCAGATTGCAAAGGATAGAAGAAAAGATTTCATAGAAAGGGTGATGAAGGATGAGAACATTTGATGATATGCTTTCTAAGCAGTTAAAAGATGATGAGTTCAGAAAAGAATATGAAGCTATTCAGCCAGAGATGGATGTCATAAGAGCTATAGTGGATGCTCGTACTTCTCAGAATATGACCCAGAAGGAATTAGCTGAACGAACAGGCATCAATCAGGCAGATATCAGCAAGCTTGAGAATGGAACGAGGAATCCTTCTGTTAATTTACTTAAAAGATTAGCAGATGGTATGGGAATGGCTCTTAAGATTGAGTTTGTGCCTAAACAGAAAGCGTGATTATATGAAAATAGATTGATAATGCTTTGAATATAAAAAATGAAAGGATAATTTAATATGTATTTGACGGATGTTTCAATGCAATTAGTTAGTATGCTATTTGTTTTAATTATTGGTTTATATTTTTTTATGCTTGTTTTTAGTTTTTATAGAAGAGAAAAAAGAAGGACAAGAGAACAAGATGTAAGGAGATATACATATGAGTATTGTACAAAGGAAATGAATCTGCTAAATAAATATACAAATAATATAGCTCCAAATCGAGAAGATAAGCTTTGGGCTATTCTAAATTTATTCGAACGTTTAGCGGTAGGTGTGTATACAGAAGTGTTAAGTGAAGAAGTTGTTATTAGGTATTTTGGTTCTTATATGCGGAATTTTTATGAAGATAATCGGATAAGTCTTTTTGAAATGAGAAAAAGTAAAAATGATGCTGGACTATATGCTAATTATGAACAATTAATGGAGGAATGGAATTTAAGAAAAGAGAGATTTAAAAGTATGGATAGCAGGAGGAAAAAATAAATGCAAACACCATACAGTCAGATAATGGATTTTTGCAAGAATAAAAATGTATCGGAATTGCAAAGTAAAATATTACTCCATAAATTTTATAAAGACTACTATGAGGTAATTGAGAACTATAAAAAGAAAGAAAATAAAGAGCCAACGAAAGAAATACTTGAAGGATTTGAAAGTACATTGTTGAGTGAAACAACACTTCAGGGAAATTTGAAGTTGTCAGAGGAAGAAATTGAAATGGCATTAAGCAAAGAAATTAAGAAACATGATAGAATAACATCTGTAAAGAACTTTGGCTTATCAATATTATCTGGTGTCATTGCTTCATTTATTTTTACAATTTTATTGATAGTGATTTTAAATTTAGCTCAGAATCAAGTAAAAGGTTGGATTAATGATATGTATAAAACACAACAGGAAATGGAACAAACTGTTAACGAGGGACAGTAAATAGTTGATATTCAATTTTATACATATTATATATATTACGAGAAATAAATTTAATAGAAACATATTCAGCCATAAATAAAAGCAATTGAATATTGATAAGTATAATCAGTTGAAAATATGTAGGCTATAGACAATATTTAAGAAAAAATTATTCAGTGATTTGTAAGGTGATTACAAACCACTGATTTTTTTATTCTTATTTTGCATTAATGTGGTGCCAAAAAGCATACATAAATACTGGGACGTTCCGTAAAAGGATGTCCATAGATTTCGGGATCGTTTATCAGTCCTTTTTTAGTGGTTTCAAAAAGTACACATTTCAGGACTAAGAAAGGAGCAAATAATCATGAAGAGATGGGAGCCATTGAAATGGGTCTTGCCGAAGAGGAACTCCAGCCTCTTGTCTATGCCTGGAGAAATTCAAATCCTGCCATCACAATGCGGTGGTGGGATATTGATAGTTGTGTAAAGGAAACAGTGAAGAAGAGAATCACAACCGAAACTCACGGCATACGATTTATGTATGAGAGTGGTGAGATGGTGATTATTCCTGAACAGGCAGAAGTTGTAAAAGAGATTTTTGCAGGATGCCTTGCCGGAAAGAGCACCCACATCATTGCAAAGGAACTAAATGAAAAAGGCGTTCCTACTAAGAAAGGTGCTAAGTGGACAGGCGGTACAATTAACGGCATTCTTACAAATGAGAAGTACATAGGAGATGCACTTTTTCAGAAGACCATCACAGATGCGTCCTTCAAGAGAAAAAGAAACTATGGCGAAGAAGAACAGTACTACTGTGAAGATCATCATGAGCCTATCATTGACTGAGAAACCATTGAGAAAGCTAAGGAAGCAATTAGGCAGCGAGGACTTGAAAAAGGAAACTGCACCGAAGATACATCAAAGTATCAGAACAGATATGCCATGTCCGGTAAAATAAAGTGTGGCGAGTGCGGCAGATCATTTAAGAGAAGATACCACTACACTTCACACGGCAAAAGCTATAATGCCTGGTGCTGTGGTGGTCACTTGGAAGACTCGAAATCCTGTTCAATGAAATTTATTCGTGATGATGATTTAAAGAGAACCTTTCTTACTATGATGAACAAGCTGGTATTTGGAAACGACTTGGTCTTGAAACCGCTCCTTATTTCCATTACAACAAATAATTCTAAAAAGAACGCAAACAGTGTGGAAGATATCGAAAAGGAAATGAAGAGCAACGAAGAACAGAGAAGGACGATTGCAGAAGGACTTATGGCAGACGGCATACCTACAGCAACCGAGAATAAGAAATGGCGTGGGGATGGCATCAGAAAGATACTTACCAACGAAAAGTACATGGGTGATGCCCTTTTGCAGAAGACCTATACGGTTGATGTTCTTACAAAAAAGCGAGTATCTAACAACGGCATTGTTCCACAATACTATGTTGAGAACAACCACGAAGCAATCATACCAAGACAGCTGTTCATGCAGGTGCAGGAAGAACTCTTTCGTAGGGCACACCTTAAAACAGAAGGTGGAAAAACCAAGAGAGTCTACAGTAGCAAGTATGCATTATCGAGTATTGTCTATTGTGGCAAATGCGGAGATCTTTTCAGAAGAGTGGCATGGAAGGCCAGGGGTGCATCATACAACAAATGGAGATGTGCCAGCAGAATTGAAAAGGGTCCAAAGAAAGGCTGTGATGCAGATGCCATCAGTGAAACAGAGATTCAGAATGCAGTGGTAAGAGCTATTAATAAGACTCTTAGCGGACGAGAACAGTTCCTGATTCAGTTGCAGCATAATATCGAGGAAGTGCTAAACGGGGACTCTACTGCAACACTTGAGTACATTGATCAAAGGATGGCAGAACTTCAGGAAAAGCTTGTAATGTGCGTGAACAAGAATGCTGAGTACGATATTATTGCAAATGAGATTGATGCTTTAAGGGAAAAGAAGGCAGCAGTTGTAACCAAGGATGCCGAGCAGGAAATGTTAAAAAAGCGAATCGAAGAGATGCGACAGTTCCTGCAGACACAGTCAAGCCGAGTGATTGAATACGATGAACAGATGGTAAGAAGACTCATTGAGAAGATTACAGTCTTTGATAACAAGCTTATCTTTGAATTTAAGTCTGGAATGACGCTTGAGCTAAAGAGATAATCGTAGAAATAACAAGATACGGACACCTTGCAGCGATGCAGGGTGTTTTTTTCGTTCATAGAAAATTTACAAAGTGTAACTGTGTCAGAATTGAAAATATCAACCATTTGGTTTATAATATAACAAGTTGAGGTGCATTTTAGACATGGAGGATTAAGATGAAAACATCCGATATGATTAAAGAACTATGTAATAAAAAGAATATAAGCGTTTCAGAACTTGCTAGACGGATAGGTCAGACTCCACAGAACTTTGGTAAGAAACTGAAACGAGATACTGTGACTCTTGAGGAGTTAAAGCTGATAGCTGATGTGATGGAGGTTACCTTTGAGCAGTCATTTATCTTCCCGGATGGAGAACAGATAAAAACAAGTAACGAATAGGCGGTGAGTAGCATGGATACTGTGGATTTGATTATTAAATCATCAACAGAATTTTATAATGATTTGAAGGTTGATGAGAATGGTCGATATCGTTCTTGGGAACACTGCTATTCACATTTCATAAAAGCACGAGGGAGCCAAGAGATTGATTATGATTATTTGAGTTTGCAATTGGCCTTTTATTTGGCTAGTTGGGGAATGTATCGTGGTTCATCCTTTTTATTGCAAAAGGATTATAAAGTACATATTCCAGTAGTGGAAGAACTGTTAAGTGAGAAGTATGATGTGCTGGCTGGAATTGAGTGTGTTAGCTTTAGAGAAAAAAGCAATCAACAATTACTTCTAGATATAAATTCGTTTTTAGGGCAGTATTACGATAAAATCAGACGAGAAGTAAAAGAGCAAGAATTAAAAAATCAATTGTCCTTTACACTAATCACTAAAATACTTATGGGAACTCTTGGTTGCGTTCCTGCATACGATAGATATTTTATAGCGGGCATTAAAAATCAGAAGGTCGCAACCGGTAATTACAACTTGAAATCCATTATGCAGCTTGTCGATTTTTACGAAAAAAATTCTGCTCGATTTGAACCGGTTAGAGAGAAAATGGAAGTTGAAGGTATGCCGTATCCACAGATGAAGATGATTGATATGGGATTTTGGCAGGTTGGTTTGGAGTTGGATACAAATAAGGGAATACAGACAGCTCACTAGGAGGTAGAAACATGGAATATACACCAATGGAAAAGGATGTTCTTGCTATGATGCAGAGAACTGATTTTAAGAATATATCAAAAGGTGATGTGATTAGTTTTGCATCAAAGATAGGCGAACTTCGTCCTGAAGTGGCTAAAGAAGTGCTTGCACAGTTTCCTGAATTTGTTTGATTAATGAAATCTTCATTAACTGAATACAAGGGGATGCTTGATACAATTGTAAGTAGTGATGATGCAAGTATTAAGGAGTATTACGGTGTAGCAAACAAAGAAATGGATCAGGCTGCAGATAGTAGAAAACAGTTTTATGCTTTTGTAAAACAAGTGCAAGCTGATTGCAGTAAACTTCTCGATAATCCCAACCTTCCTCCTGAGATGATGATTGAGATATTAAACAGAGAGGCTGAACTTGTAAAAATGGCGAATGAAAAAGATACAGAGATTCGTCAGCAAGAAAAAGAAATCGAAGACAAGGTAAATAAAAAGGACTCTGAAAAGAGAGAGTTCAACTGGAAACTTGTCGGAGGTATCAGCTTTGCTTTGATGACTGTAGCTGGAATTAGTGCAGGGGTTCTTGGCGGAAAATTCGATCTTAAGTTTCCTAAAAAAAGCTAATCGTGAACTAAAAGGTGATTGAATACTGAAACTTGGAGGTGCTGACATGAGAGTGTTGGATTTGGATATGGATTATTTCATGACAGAAATAGCTAACACACCATTTTCTTGTAAGGAAAGACTTGCTGAAGAGGATTATGGAAATTCAGTATGGTCTGCAGAAGAAATTCGACAATTCTTAGAGCAAAATTTAGGATTGTCAAAAACATACAAAATACCGGGAAGAATTGTAAGTGGGCATAATGAATCACTATTCTTTTGGGAAGAACTTATTAATTGCAAAAAGCGTTCAGATTCCTTTGATGTCGTTCATGTTGATTCTCATGCTGATTTAGGCTTGGGAGATGCATCATGGAGTTTTTTGCAAAGTGAGTTTCTTACACTTCCGATTGATTCAAGAAGAAAAATATGCGAGTATGAATTTTGCGATAAAATAAAATGAATTAGTATATGTGACTATTTGCTTTGGGCAGTTGCCTATAGAATGGTTTCATCTATTACATATTGTGCAAATCCTCATGGTGACAAGAACGATTATGTACTTGACACGTTAAAGGATTTTCATGAAGAGTACATTTGGGATAAACCTGTAAAAAATTATATACAGTTAAAGTATAATAAAACGATGGAAATGCCTGATTATGATTCGTCTGACGCATATAAGAAAAAATATCTCGAGGGTGCAATAAAAGATCCAGAAGTGGAACTGTTAATAATTCCAACGATTGAGGATGTGAAATTTGACGGAAACTTTGATTATGCAGTTATGGCACAATCGCCCAACTACACCCCGGCAAGTGCAGATTTCATACTGGATATTTTCAGAGAATATATCGAAGAAATATAATTAGCTGCTAATTTGCCTATACAAATTATAGGGCAATTCAAGGTTATCATAGGCTCGAAACCCTAGATTTTAAGGAAAAAAGTGCGTTCCAACATTTCCTTGTACAATAGGGGTTGAGTATGTTTTTCGTTGAACAACCGAGCCATGTGGAGACAGTTGTCTTGCTTTCCAAGGGAATGGTCGATAGCAGAAAAGATTGCATCCTAGATGCGTAAGTGGGCATTGTAGAAAGCAGCCATATCCGTGTGATGCGTGTTGCAGACAATATGCGTAACGTTGCTGTTACCGAAGGTGATAAGGTAGAAGCACAGATTAAGTTCGGTTGGGAAGTGGATGCTTATTCGGTTAATGAGATTGCCCAGTCTGTAGATGCGGTGTCTGAAGCAGATGTAAATACTCTGGTAGAAGAGTATTATGATAGGTATGAGATTTTACTGGAAGGCAGAGACGAGAAGGAATTCCGTAAGCATGTAGCGGTGTAGGCACAGATTGAAATCGGCTTTGAACATTTCTTAGAGGAAAAGAACTATCAGGCCATCGTGACTCATTTCGGAGATCTTGGTGCCTTGAAGCAGCTTCCGTGACTTTAAACGTGACCTGATGCTTGGCGAGGTATTCTATAAGTAAGCACTAAGAAAAACAAGCGACTGCGAAGCAGACATTTGTGTCAAAATTACAAGGAGGTATTACAATGGACGCAGCACAATTAATTATTGAGGGAAAGGGTTACTTAGGTATTGAGTTTGGGTCTACCAGAATTAAAGCCGTTCTGGTGGATAAGTCAGGAAATGTATTGGCATCCGGTGGACACAGCTGGGAAAACCGTTATGAAGATGGTGTCTGGACCTATTCTCTGAACGATATCTGGGATGGCTTACAGGATTGTTACAAGGATCTTAAGGAGAATGTGAAGAAGGAGTACGGTGTTACCTTAAAGCACTTAGATGCCATCGGATTCTCTGCGATGATGCATGGTTATCTGGCGTTTGATGAGAATGATACCATTCTGGTTCCGTTCCGTACCTGGAGAAATACGATTACAGAGGAAGCAGCTTCAAAGCTTACTGCAGAATTTAACTATAACATTCCGCAGAGATGGAGCATTGCACATCTTTATCAGGCAATCCTGAACGGGGAAGAGCATGTTCCCTATGTGGATTTCTTTACAACACTGGCAGGCTATGTTCATTGGAGACTGACCGGAAGAAAGGTACTTGGAGTCGGTGATGCATCGGGAATGTTCCCGATTGACATTCACACTGGGGATTATGATCAGGCGATGATTCAGAAGTTTGATAAGCTGGTTGCGGATCAGAATTATCGTTGGAATCTCCGTGATATTCTTCCGAGGGTGTTAGCAGCAGGAGAGGAAGCAGGTGTGCTGACCGAAGAAGGAGCTTCCCTTCTTGATCCGAGTGGGGATCTGCAGGCAGGCATTCCGCTCTGTCCCCCGGAGGGTGATGCAGGAACCGGTATGGTCGCAACGAACAGCGTTGCGAAACGAACCGGTAATATCTCTGCAGGAACCTCCATATTTGCTATGGTAGTTCTGGAAAAGGAGCTTTCCAAGGTATATCCGCAGATCGACCTTGTAACTACGCCGGATGGTGCACTGGTTGGTATGGTACACTGTAATAATTGTACTTCAGATATCAATGCGTGGGTGAATCTGTTTAGGGAATTCGGTGAAATGTATGGTTTAACCTTTGATATGAATGATCTGTTTACAAAGCTTTACAGTGTTGCATTAAAGGGTGATCCGGACTGTGGCGGAATGATTTCCTATAATTACTTTTCCGGAGAGCCGGTTACCGGTTTTGATGCCGGTGCACCGTTGTTTGTACGTGATGCCGAGAGTAAGTTTACACTGGCGAATACCATGAGAATGCATCTGTATTCTGCACTTGCAGCTTTAAAATCCGGTATGGATCTGATGCTGAAGGAAGAGGGTGTCCAGGTAGACCAGTTATTTGGAC
>ULRY01004850.1_pt1 | contig 16233 bp, 10 predicted proteins | sample 1955941 | NCBI WGS metagenome assembly ULRY01 (sample SAMEA4835696, study PRJEB28245) | human gut metagenome | biome: gut microbiome; material: fecal sample | place: Denmark | collected 2008 | reverse complement strand
GGCACCCGCCCCTCCCGCCGGTACTACACGGATTTTGCCAAGCTGACCCCGCCCGACACCGTCATCCTGACGCTGGCCTGCGGCAAGTTCCGGCTCAACGACCTGCCGCTGGGTACGGTGGCGGGTCTGCCCCGCATCCTCGACGTGGGCCAGTGCAACGACGCCTACAGTGCCATCCGGATCGCGCTGGGTCTGGCCGAAGCTTTTGACTGCTCGGTCAACGAGCTGCCCCTCTCCATCATCCTCTGCTGGTTCGAGCAGAAGGCGGTCTGTGTGCTGATGGCCTTGCTGGCGCTGGGCATCCGGGGCATCCGTCTCGGCCCCACCCTGCCCGCCTTCCTCTCCCCCGGGGTGGCCGCTGTTTTGCAGGAGAAGTATGACCTCCAGCCCATCACCACGCCGGAGGACGATCTTGCCGCCTGTCTGGGCCGACACTGAGCCGGAAAAGGCATACTATTTCCTACTCTGCGTGTCTGTTTTTCACAAGAAGAACCGTCGCCGTGCACCCACATTTGGTGCAGCTGTCACTTGAATCTTTTTCAGCACCTTTGTATAATATTCTTGTTATCCGGAACAAGGGCGTTCCAGATGAGTCTTCGCCGACCCATCTGGGACGCCTTTTCTTTTTACCGGCATTAAGAGGGACTCTGCGGAATGTGCCGCAGCATTGCCAGGATATTCTCCGGAAAATCGAAAAAAGGATGGGAAAGTCTATGGAAAATTTCACGGAGCAAAAAGGGCCTCTGGGCCTCTATGACCCCCAGTTCGAGCACGACGCCTGCGGCATCGGTGCCGTCGTGGACATCAAGGGCCGCAAGAGCCACCAGACCGTCAGCGACGCGCTGTCCATCGTGGAGCGCCTTGAGCACCGCGCCGGCAAGGACGCCGAGGGCAAGACCGGCGACGGCGTGGGCATCATGCTGCAGATCAGCCACCGCTTCTTTTCCAAGGTAGCCGACGAGCTGAACATCAGCCTTGGCAACGAGCGCGAATACGGCATAGGTATGTTCTTCTTCCCCCAGAACGAACACCTGCGCGCCCAGGCCATGAAGCTTTTTGAGCTTGTCACCCGCAAAGAGGGCCTCGAGTTTCTGGCATGGCGCGAAGTGCCTGTAGACCCCGACGCCGTGGGCCAGAAAGCCCGCGACTGTATGCCCGCCATTTGGCAGTGCTTCATCAAAAAGCCCGCCAAGGTGAGCAAGGGCATCGACTTTGACCGCAAGCTCTACATCGTCCGCCGGGTCTTCGAGCAGGCCAGCAACGGCACCTATGTCCCCAGTCTGTCCAGCCGCACCATCGTGTACAAGGGCATGTTCCTCGTCCACGACCTGCGCCAGTTCTACCTCGATCTGCAGGACGAGGACTATGAATCCGCCATCGGCATGGTCCACAGCCGCTTCTCCACCAACACCAACCCCAGCTGGATGCGCGCCCACCCCAACCGCTTCATCCTCCACAACGGCGAGATCAACACCATCAAGGGCAACACCGACGCCATGCTGGCCCGTGAAGAGACCATCTCCTCCCCCATCATGAAGGAGGACATGAACAAGATCCTGCCCATCATCAACACCTCCGGCTCCGACTCCGCCATGCTGGACAACGCCCTCGAGTTCATGGTGATGAACGGCATGGACCTGCCGCTGGCTGTCATGATCACCATCCCGGAACCCTGGGAGAACAACAAGAACATCAGCCAGAAAAAGCGGGACTTCTACCAGTATTACGCCACCATGCTGGAACCCTGGGACGGCCCTGCCGCCATCCTCTTCTCCGATGGCGACGTGGTGGGCGCTGTGCTGGACCGCAACGGTCTGCGCCCCAGCCGCTACTACATCACCAAAGACGGCAGGATGATCCTCTCTTCCGAGGTGGGCGTGCTGCCCTGTGAGCCGGAAAATATTCTGGTCAAAGACCGTCTCCGCCCCGGCAAGATGCTGCTGGTGGACACCGTCAAGGGCGAAGTCGTGGACGACGAGAAGCTGAAGGAATACTACGCCAGCCGTGAGCCGTACGGCGAGTGGATAGACCGCAACCTCGTCCAGCTGAAGGACCTCAAGATCCCCAACATCAAGACCCCCAGCTACACCGGCGACGACCTGCTGCGCCTGCAGAAGGTGTTCGGCTACAAGTATGAGGACATCAGCACCCTCATCCTGCCCATGGCACGTCAGGGCGCAGAGCCTTCCGGCGCAATGGGTACCGATACCCCGCTTGCCGTCCTCAGCGGCCAGCACCCGCCGCTCTTCAATTATTTCAAGCAGCGTTTTGCACAGGTCACGAATCCGCCCATCGACGCCATCCGCGAGAAGATCGTCACCTCCACCAGCGTCTATGTGGGCGCACACGGCAACCTGCTGGAAGACAAGCCCGAAAACTGCAAGGTGCTCAAGGTCAACAATCCCATCCTCACGTCCACTGATCTTCTCCGCATCAAGTACATGAACGTCCCGGGCTTCAAAGTCTCCACTGTCTCCATCAACTACTACAAGAACACCAGCCTCGAAAAGGCCATCGACCGCGTTTTCCTGGAGGTAGACCGCGCTTATAAAGAGGGTGCGAACATCATCATCCTGTCCGACCGGGACATTGACGAGTACCATGTGGCCATCCCCAGCCTGCTGGCGGTTTCTGCCGTGTCCCAGTACCTCATCCGCACCAAGAAGAGCACCGCACTGGCTCTCATCCTCGAGAGCGCAGAGCCTCATGAAGTGCATCACTTTGCCGCTCTGCTGGGCTACGGTGCCTGTGCCGTCAACCCCTATCTGGCCCATGAGACCATCGGCCAGCTCATCGACGACGGCCTGCTGGACAAAGATTATTACGCCGCCGTGGACGACTACAACAAGGCTGTGCTGGGCGGCATCGTGAAGATCGCCTCCAAGATGGGCATCTCCACCATCCAGAGCTACCAGAGCAGCCAGATCTTCGAGGCCGTCGGCATCTCCAGGGACGTCATCGACAAGTATTTCACCGGCACGGTGAGCCGTGTGGGCGGCATCGGCATCGAGGACATTCAGGCTGACGTGGAGGCCCTGCACAACGCAGCCTTCGACCCGCTGGGCCTTGACATCAACATGCAGCTGGAAGACGGCGGCGCCCACAAGTTCCGCAGCGGCAAGGAAGAGCACCTCTTCAACCCCCAGACCATCCACCTGTTCCAGAAAGCCTGCTTCACCGGTGACTACGACACCTTCAAGCAGTTCACCCACACCGTGGACAACATGGGCCAGAACGGCGTCCATCTGCGCAGTCTGCTGGACTTCAACTATGCCCCCGACGGCGGCATCCCGCTGGACGAGGTAGAGCCGGTGAGCTCCATCGTCAAGCGGTTTAAGGCCGCTGCCATGAGCTACGGCGCACTGAGCAGCGAGGCCCACGAGACCATCGCCATCGCGCTGAACCGCCTCGGCGGCCGGAGCAACACCGGCGAGGGCGGCGAACCCGAAGAGCGCTACCACAGCGAGAGCAATTCCAAGATAAAGCAGGTGGCTTCCGCCCGCTTCGGCGTCACCAGCAAGTATCTTGTCTCGGCAGAGGAGATCCAAATCAAACTGGCACAGGGCGCAAAGCCCGGCGAGGGCGGCAATCTGCCCGGCGCAAAAGTGTACCCGTGGATCGCCAAGACCCGTCACAGCACTACCGGTGTCGGCCTCATTTCTCCCCCGCCGCACCACGACATCTACTCCATCGAAGACCTTGCAGAGCTTATCTACGACCTCAAGAATGCCAACCGCCACGCCAACATCAACGTCAAGCTGGTCAGTGAGGCCGGCGTCGGCACCATCGCTGCCGGTGTCGCCAAGGGCGGCGCACAGGTCATCCTTGTTTCCGGCTACGACGGCGGCACGGGCGCAGCGCCCCGCAACTCCATCAAAGATGCCGGTCTGCCCTGGGAGCTTGGCATCGCCGAGACCCACCAGACCCTTATCCTCAACGGCCTGCGCACCCGTGTGCGCATCGAGAGCGATTCCAAGCTGCTCTCCGGCCGCGATGTGGCCATCAGCTGTATGCTGGGCGCTGAGGAGTTCGGCTTCGGCACCTCTCTGCTGATGACCATGGGCTGCGTCATGATGCGTGTCTGCAACCTCGACACCTGCCCCATGGGCATCTGCACCCAGAACCCCGAGCTGCGCAAGCACTTCCGCGGCAAGCCCGAGTATATCATCAACTACCTGACCTTCGTGGCACAGGAGCTGCGCGAATACATGGCAAAGCTGGGCATCCGTACCATCGACGAGCTGGTGGGCCGCACCGACCTGCTCCATGTCAAGTCTGCCCCTGCCGACAGCCGGATGTCCAAGATGGACCTCGACTGCATCCTGCACAACCCCGCCATCGTCAACAGCAATGTCCACTTCCAGAAGGAAGACACCTACGACTTCCATCTGGAAGACACTCTGGACATGAAGGTGCTGATGAAGAAATTCAAGCTCAGCAGCAAGACCCCCCAGAGCGTGAAGCTGGATGTCTCCAACACCGACCGCGCCTTTGGTGCCATCTTCGGCAGCGAGATCACCCGCAAGTACGGCAGCGACCTGCCCGATGACGTCTACACCGTCCACTGCACCGGTGCAGGCGGCCAGAGCTTCGGCGCATTCATTCCCAAGGGCCTGACGCTGGAACTGACCGGCGACTGCAACGACTACATGGGCAAGGGCCTCTCCGGCGGCAAGCTCGTCGTCCGCCCGCCCGAGGGCATCACCTTCAAACCCGAAGAGAACATCATTATCGGCAACGTGGCACTCTACGGTGCCACCAGCGGCAAAGCCTTTGTTTCCGGTGTGGCCGGTGAGCGCTTCTGCGTCCGCAACTCGGGCGCTGTGGCCGTCGTCGAGGGCGTGGGCGATCACGGCTGCGAGTACATGACCGGCGGCACTGTCGTCGTTCTGGGCCAGACCGGCAAGAACTTTGCAGCCGGCATGACCGGCGGCATCGCCTATGTGCTGGATGAGAACTGGGACTTCTACCAGCGAGTGAACAAGGAGACCGTCAGCCTCGAGCCGGTGGAGCACAAGTACGACGTCGCCACCCTGAAAGAGCTCATCCGTGAGCACGTCGAGCTGACCGGCTCGCCCCGCGGCAAGGAGATCCTGGACGATTTCAGCGAGTTCCTGCCCAAATTTAAGAAAGTCCTCCCCTACGATTACGACCATATGCTGCGGGTCATCGCCTCCATGGAAGAGCGCGGACTCGACGGCGAGCAGGCGCAGATCGAAGCATTCTACGCCGTGCAGAAGAACAAGTAAGGAGGGGAACATCATGGCAAAACTCACTGGTTTTATGGATTACGCGCGCAAGACCAGCACGGATGTTCCGCCGCTGGAGCGCATTGAAAACTTTAACGAATTTCACATCTGGCTCTCCCGGGAGGAGCAGCAGACCCAGGCAGCCCGCTGCATGGACTGCGGCGTCCCCTTCTGCCAGGCGGGCATGATGATCGGCGGCATGGCCTCCGGCTGCCCGCTGAACAACCTCATCCCCGAGTGGAATGATTTGGTCTATCAGGGCAAGTGGGAGCTGGCACTCCGCCGCCTGCGCACCACCAACCGTTTCCCGGAGTTCACGAGCCGGGTCTGCCCTGCCCTGTGTGAGGCCGCCTGCACCTGCGGCGACGTCACCGGCAGCAGCGTCACTGTCCGGGAGAACGAACACGCCATCGTGGAGACGGGCTACGCCAAGGGCTGGCTCCACGCCGCCCCGCCTCCGGCCCGCACCGGCAAGAGCGTGGCCGTCATCGGCAGCGGCCCTTCGGGCCTGTCAGTGGCCGAATACCTCAACATCCGGGGCCATGCCGTCACCGTCTTCGAGCGTGCTGACCGTGTGGGCGGTCTGCTGATGTACGGCATCCCCAACATGAAGCTGGACAAATCCGTCATCGAGCGCCGCATCAAAATTATGCAGGCTGAGGGCGTCGAGTTCCGCACCAACATGGATGTGGGCGGGGCTGTGGATGCCGCTGAGATTTTGAACAGCTATGACGCCATCGTGCTCTGCTGCGGTGCCAAGAAAGCCCGCGATTTGAACGTCCCCGGCCGCGACGCGAAGGGCGTGTACCTCGCAGTGGACTACCTCACCAGCGTGACCAGGAGTCTGCTGGACAGCAAGTTTGCCGACGGCAGAGCCATCAACGCGGCAGGCAGGAATGTTCTCGTCATCGGCGGCGGCGACACCGGCAACGACTGTCAGGGTACCGCCCTGCGGCAGGGCTGCACCGACCTCGTGGCACTGGAAATGATGCCCCAGCCCCCGAAAGAACGGGCCGCGAATAATCCCTGGCCCGAGTGGCCCAAGGTGCTGAAGGTGGACTATGGCCAGACTGAGTGCCTTGCCAAGTTCGGCAAAGACCCCCGCGTCTACCAGACCACCGTCAAAGAGTTTCTGAAGGACGACGCCGGCAACCTGACCGGCGCGGTCATCTCCTATCTCAAGCCCCAGCGTGACCCCGACACCGGCCGTACCAGCATGGTACCCACCGGCGAAGAGTTCACCTACGACTGCCAGCTGGCCTTTATCGCCGCCGGTTTCGTGGGCTGCGAAGACTATGTGGCCGAGGCGTTCGGCGTGGAGCGGAACGCTCGGGGCAATGTGGCCGACCACGGCTTCCGCACCAATGTAGACAAGGTCTTTGTCTGCGGCGATATGCGCCGGGGCCAGAGCCTCGTGGTCTGGGGCCTGCGGGAGGGCCGCGACTGCGCCGCCGAGGTGGACCGCTATCTGATGGGTTACACCAATCTGTGACCCTCTCCCCTATTTATGACATTCTCTTTCCTATCCTAAACAGAAACGGGAGCTTTCCTTCACCGGGAGGCTCCCGTTTCTGCATTTCGGGGCTTTTATTTTCACAAAGTTTTCACAGTTAGCGCTTCCTACCCACTTGAAACAGATACCCCCAAGTGGTAAAATCAGAGTGTCAGGAGATTTACCCCCACAGGGTACATTCTCTCTTCACACTGATACACCCGGAAAGGAGTTATCTGCTATGACTGATGCTGAAAAAAAGCCCTGCTGCTGCGCCACTGAGCCTGCCGAAAAGGACACTGCCCCCTCCTGCTGCCGCCACAAGGACCGTACCCCTGAGGAGTACCGCGCCCTTGCCAACCGGCTGAGCCGCATTGAGGGCCAGGTGCGCGGCATCCGCGCGATGCTGGACAAGGACGTCTACTGCGCCGATATTCTGGTGCAGGTGGCTGCGGTGAACGCTGCACTGAACGGCTTTTCCAAAGAGCTGCTGGGCCAGCACATCCGCACCTGCGTGGCCGACGATTTGAAAGCCGGCGAGACGCAGAAGTTGGACGAACTGCTGCAGCTGCTGCCCCGGCTCATGAAATGACCCCGTTCCGGGCATCCTATAAGAGGGAAAGGAATCCGCAATGGAACAATACAATGTCACGGGCATGAGCTGCGCGGCCTGCTCTGCCCGGGTGGAAAAGGCCGTGAAGAAGGTGCCGGGCGTCACGAGCTGCTCGGTGAGCCTTCTGACAAACTCCATGGGCGTGGAAGGCACAGCCTCCCCTGCCGCCATCCTCTCGGCTGTGCAGGAGGCAGGCTACGGCGCAAGCCCGAAGAATGCCTCTGCCAGTAAGACTTCGGACGCCAGCGCCGACCTCGATGCACTGGCTGACCACGAGACACCGAAGCTCAAGCGTCGTCTCATCGCCTCGCTGGGCTTCCTGCTGGTACTGATGTACTTCTCCATGGGCCACATGATGTGGGGCTGGCCCCTGCCCCACTGGTTCGACGGCAACCACGTCGCCATGGGCCTTGTCCAGCTGCTGCTGGCAGGCATCGTCATGGTCATCAACCAGAAGTTCTTCATCAACGGCTTCAAGGGCCTCATCCACAGCGCACCCAACATGGATACGCTGGTGGCCCTCGGCTCCATGGCAAGCTTCGTGTGGAGCACTTACGCCCTCTTCGCCATGACCCGTGCCCAGGTGGATGGCAACGACGAGCTCGTCATGCACTATATGATGGAGTTCTACTTCGAGTCTGCCGCCATGATCCTGACCCTCATCACGGTGGGCAAGATGCTGGAAGCCCGCTCCAAGGGCAAGACCACCGACGCCCTCAAGAGCCTGATGAAGCTGGCCCCCAAGACCGCCACGCTGGTGCGGGACGGCGCGGAAGTGACCGTGGCCATCGCCGACGTGCAGAAGGGCGACGTCTTTGTGGTCCGCCCCGGCGAGAATATCCCGGTGGACGGCGTAGTGCTGGAAGGCACCAGTGCAGTCAACGAGAGCGCCCTGACCGGCGAGAGCATCCCGGTGGACAAGGCCGTCGGCGACAAAGTCAGCGCCGCCACCACCAATCAGTCGGGCTTCCTCCGCTGTGAGGCTACCCGCGTGGGCGAGGATACCACGCTGGCTCAGATCATCAAGATGGTCAGCGACGCCGCCGCCACCAAAGCTCCTATCGCAAAAATCGCTGACACCGTATCGGGCTTCTTCGTCCCGGCGGTCATCTCCATTGCCGTCCTCACCACCATCGTCTGGCTGCTGCTGGGCCATGAGCTGGGCTATGCGCTGGCACGCGGCATCTCCGTTCTGGTCATCAGCTGCCCCTGCGCACTGGGCCTTGCAACACCTGTGGCTATTATGGTCGGCAATGGTCTCGGCGCAAAAAACGGCATTCTCTTCAAGACTGCCGCCTCGTTGGAAGCCGCAGGCCGCACCCAGATCGTGGCGCTGGACAAGACCGGCACCATCACCGAGGGCGCACCCCGCGTCACCGACCTGCTGCCCGCTGAGGGTGTCTCCGAGACGGAGCTTCTGACGCTGGCCGCAGCGCTGGAAAGCCGCAGCGAGCACCCTCTGGCAAAGGCAGTTCTGGCCGACGCCGAGGCAAAGGCCATCACTCCCCCGGAAGTCACTGACTTCGCGGCCCTGCCGGGCAATGGTCTGGCGGCCAAGCTGGACGGCATGGGCATCTATGCCGGCAATGCCGCCTTCATCCAGACCAAGCTCACCCTGCCCGCCGCACTGGCACAGCAGGCTGAGAAGCTGGCCTCTGAGGGCAAGACTCCCCTCTTCTTCGGCGGCGCAGGCCGTTTGCTGGGCGTTATCGCCGTGGCCGACACCATCAAGGAGGACAGCCCCGAAGCCATCCGTCAGCTGCAGAACATGGGCATCCGGGTCGTGATGCTCACCGGCGACAACCAGCGCACCGCCGACGCCATCGGCAGGCAGGCGGGCGTGGACGAGGTCATCGCGGGCGTCCTGCCCGACGGCAAGGAGGCCGTCATCCGCCAGCTGCAGGCCAGCGGCAAGGTGGCCATGGTGGGTGACGGCATCAACGACGCTCCTGCCCTCACCCGTGCCGACACCGGCATTGCCATCGGCGCAGGCACCGACGTGGCCATTGACGCCGCCGACGTCGTGCTGATGAACTCGAAGCTCTCGGACGTGCCTGCGGCCATCCGCCTCAGCCGCGCCACCCTGCGGAACATCCACGAGAACCTGTTCTGGGCGTTCATCTACAATATCATCGGCATCCCGCTGGCGGCTGGTCTGTTCATCCCCTTCGGCCTGACGCTGAACCCCATGTTCGGTGCTGCTGCCATGAGCCTGTCCAGCTTCTGCGTCGTGAGCAACGCCCTGCGGCTGAACCTGTTCGATTTGCACAGCACCAGGCACGACCACAAAACCGCTTCTCCCGCTGCTGCCCCGGTGCAGTCTGCGGCTGAAAATAACAAAAAATCGGACGCCGAAGCGCCCGAAGTCAAAACGGAGGATCATACCATGAAGAAGACCCTGAAAGTGGAAGGCATGATGTGCGGCCACTGCGAAGCCCGCGTGAAGAAGGCTCTGGAAGCCCTGCCCGAGGTGGACGAGGCTGTCGTGAGCCACGAGGCCGGCACCGCCATCGTCACCCTGAACGCCGAGGTCGCCGACGACGTGCTCAAGAACGCCGTCGAGGCACAGGACTACAAGGTCACCGGCATCCAGTAAGCTGTAAAATGCAGAAAAGCCAGCGCACGAGAAATGTGCGCTGGCTTTTGTTATAGGTCATAACCTCTCAGTCTCGCTATCGCTCAACAAGGCCGGGTTGCGGCACCCAGCATCCGCTGCGCATTGCGCGCGTCTTACTGGCCGCTGCCCCAACAACGACTCCCTGTTTCCGCCACTGGCGGCGGTCGTCGTTGTTGCCCCTACCGAGGGGAGCCTCTGGCGAAGAGACAAAGCTTTGCGAAATGCCAAAGCCTCTCCTCGATAGGAGAGGTGGCAATGCGAAGCATTGACGGAGAGGTTTCATTCCTTACGGAGTCAGACGGTTGGGGCCGCGGAACAGGAACTCGGCGTCCTTGATGGACTGGCCGCAGAGCAGCATGGTCAGACGGTCGATACCCAGACCGAAGCCGCCGTGCGGAGGGCAGCCGTACTGGAAGAACTCCAGATAGAACTTGACGTCATCGGCCAGGCCCTTCTCCTCTGCCTGCTTCTTCAGCACGTCGTAGCGATGCTCACGCTGTGCGCCGGTGGTGATCTCCACGCCGCGCCAGATGAGGTCGTAGCCCTGCGGCACGCCGTTCTCGTCGCGCATGTGGTAGAAAGCACGCTTCTCGGCGGAGTAGTCGGTGATGAACAGGAACTCGTGGCCGTAGTGCTTCTTGACCCAGTCGTAGCTCAGGCGCTCGGCCTCGGTGGTCAGGTCGCCCTTCTCGCTCTCATCGACAGTGTAGCCGAACTCCTCTTCCAGAGCCTTGTACAGGTCGGCCAGCTTGACCACAGGGAACGGCGTGGTGGGGACTACGACTTCCAGACCAAACAGCTCCTTGATCTGCTCACCGTACTGCTCCTTGACGGCCTTCAGGCCGGCAGTCAGAAGCTCTTCCTCCATCTTCATGACGTCCTTGTAAGAGGTGATGTAGCTGAACTCGAGGTCAAAGCCGGAAAACTCGGTGGAGTGCTTGTTGGTGTAGCTCTTCTCCGCGCGGAAGACGGGGCCGGTCTCAAAGATGCGCTCGAAGCCGGCGGCCATGGCCATCTGCTTATAGAACTGAGGGCTCTGGGCCAGATAGGCGTTGCGGTCGAAGTAGTCCACCTTGAACACCTCAGAGCCGCTCTCGCTGGCGGCAGCGATGAGCTTCGGGGTGTGGATCTCGATGAAGCTGCGCTCGAGCAGGAACTGACGCATGGCGTTGACGAAGCAGCTCTGTGCCTTGAACATCAGCTGGTTCTCGTCGGTGCGCAGGTCGATCCAGCGGTAGTCGATGCGCTGGTCGATGCTGGAACGCTCCACAGCCTTCTTCTTCTTGGTGGCGGCGATCTCCTTGCGGACGATGGGCAGCGCGTTGGCGATGCTCTCGATCTCGATGGCCTCGGGGATCATCTCGATGCCGCCCATCTTGACGTAGTCGTTCTCCATCACCTTGCCGGTGACGGTGATGACAGAGTCCGGGGTCAGCTTGTCGATGGTGTCCACCAGCTCAGGGTGGTCCTCCTTCTCGACGGTGATCTGAAGTTTGCCGGTAATATCCTTCAGCACGATGAAGGCCATATATTTGCTGTTTCGCAGGTTCTCAATAAAGCCCTGCACCTTGACCGTGCTGCCAATTTCCTTTTGTACCTCATTGATATAGGTGCGTTCCATGGAAATCCTCCTTCTGTGTCTTGTATACTGTTTTATTATATAACATTTCCGACATAAATCAAGACAAAACCACTTCGTTTCTCAAGATGCTCCGGCTCATCCCTGTTTCAGCTTTTTTCCCAGCCTCCACATCCAGCGTCCCGCCGCCGGGCAGCAGATCAGCATCCAGAGCTTGCTCTTTTCACGCTTCTTGCTGTTCGGGACTCGCAAGGCCGCCCGCCAGTGCTCTCGCGCCATCCGCACGATCTTGGCTTGCAGCTCCGGATTGGCATGGTCGCTGCCCGCCATCCGGTAATATACATGGGCGCAGGCCACCACGAACCGCTCTTCCGCTGTACGGCTCATACTGCCCGGCTGTCTTTCCACCAAAGCACAAATTTTTTCCCAAGTAGTTATTTCGCTGTATTGTTTTGGTGAAAAGTCGCTCTGATGAATCGCTGAATCCGGCCGGATGTAATAGGCATAAAGTGCACAGGGCACACAAACGTACCCCTTCGTCCGCAGCAAAGCCTGCACCATAAATAGAGCATCTTCTCCGATAGCAATCTGTTCGTCATATCGAATATCTCGAACCAAATCCGCTCTCATCATTCCTCGAACGCACCGGGTACACACATTTTCATCCCAAAATGTATAATTTCCAATTTTATGTGTTTTCAGCGCAGGCATTTCTGTCGGAAGGTCACAGAATGGATCCGTCTCTTTCTCCTCAAAATCCACCTGTTTGCAAATTGCAAGAGGAAGCCTGCTTTCTTGTATTGCCCGGCAAAGCCATTCCAGATAACACGAAGCCACCACATCGTCCGCATCCACAAAGCACACATATTCGCCTTTTGCCTGTTCCAGCCCCCTGTTGCGTGCTGAGGACACCCCGCCATTTTTCTTATGCAGGGTGCGGATGCGCGGGTCCTTCTCCGCGTATCTCTCCATGATCTCAGGGCTGCCATCCGATGAGCCATCGTTTATCAGGAGCAGCTCAAAATTCGAATACGTCTGTGTCAGGAGGCTCTCGATGCAGCGGGGAAGTTCTTTTTCTACATTGTAGACCGGTACGATCACGCTGATCTTCACATCTGTTCTGCCCGCCATCTTTTATCCTTTGCCTTTCTGCTCTGTTGATGTGCCGTCCAGCATCTCTGCTGTAACGTGATAATATTCCATCAGGTTCTGAAGTGCTTCATCGTTCCGCATCCTTCCGGCGGTGTTGACCGACATCAGGCACTGGCGCTGGCTGTTCCGGATGGTGAACCACTCCTTCGAGTTGGTGCTCACCTTCACTGCCGGGATCCTTTTCTGCGCTCCCACGATCTTGAGCCACATATCGTCCGCCGTCGGGCACAGCTTCATAATCTTCCCGCTGTCGAACTCGATGCCGTTGAAATAGCCTGCAGGATACAACACTCCTCCAACGCCCACCGGAAAAAGTGCTTCCGAAGGTCCTTTTTTGTCTGGCGACAAGCCGTACCACTCCTGATAAGGCGCCACCCTTCCGCCTTCAAACGTGATTTCATGCGCGCGGTAACAGCACACGCAGCCCGGATACTTTTCGTGGGTATCCCACAGCCCTTCCAGCCAGTTTTCCGGGTAGAGCGCATCATCATCCGCCGTAACGATCACATCATTTTCAAATTCCTGCGCGGTGTAGAACACCTTTTTAAAGGAGCGGATATTGTCGCAGAAGCGGATGTCCAGTCCCTTTTCTTTCAGGCGGAGCAGGTTTGCCGGGAGCTGTGCTTCCTCCGGAAATTCCTCCTTGGACAGCCAGAGCAGGATACGATCCGCCGGACGGCTCTGCCGCAGGATGCTCTGGATCGTCAGATGGACTTTCCCGATTCGGAGCGGGAAGGTGGTCAGAGATACCACCATCCTTTCGCCCTGCGTTGTTCTCTGCTTCGGGAGCGGACTCCATGCACAATATATCGGGTAAAGAGCATTCGCCGCCACTCCAAGCATCCGGTTCACGTTGATCTGGCGTTTCGTTGCCTTTGCCCATGGAGTCGCGAAGTGATACAGTTCATTCAGCATGTTATGTTTCCCTTATTTATGGTCATTTTTCTCTTCTTCGTGCAGCGTCCCGGTGCCGCCCTCCACCACGCCGTCGTGGTCGGCCACAGCCTTGATGGTGCCGAAGAAGCATTTGATGTCCAGCCAGAAGCTCATATGCTCCACATACCAGCCGTCGAGCTTCGCTTTCTCCGTGATCTCCAGCTCGTCGCGGCCATGGATCTGCGCCCAGCCGGTCAGGCCGGGGCGGACGTCGTTTGCGCCGTACTTGTCCCGTTCGGCCAACAGGTCGTACTGGTTCCAGAGGGCCGGGCGCGGACCGATGACTGCCATATCGCCCACAAGGATATTCCACAGCTGGGGCAGCTCGTCCAGGCTGGTCTTGCGCAGGAAACGGCCCACCCGGGTGATATACTGCTCCGGGTCGTGGAGCAGATGGGTGGGCATGTCGTGGGGGGTGTCGATGCGCATGGTGCGGAATTTCAGGATGTTGAAATAGCTCTTATGGATGCCCACCCGCTTCTGCTTGAAGAACACCGGCCCCGGCGAGTCCAGCTTGATGGCAAGGCAGAGCAAAAGCAGCAGCGGCGACAGCACCAGCAGCCCGCAGGCCGACAGTACCACGGCCAGCAGCCGCTTGATTCCTTTTTGATACATGATGGTTCTCCCTTTTATTCCTAGAATATACTTATTATATACCATTTTCCCCTGCCCAAACAAGCCCTGGGCCGCCTGTTCTGCCGAAAATGCCGGTTTTGTTGTATCGGCTATACCCCCGCCACGACACCCTCCGCTTCGCCACGGCAGAGCCGAACTATGCGCTCTACCTCATCACAGCCCCTACAGCGGCAGAGGTCGCAAAGAAATTCCGGCAGCTCATCGGCCCCAGCTATATCCCGCCCAAGTGGGCGTTTGGTCTGGCCCAGAGCCGCTTCGGCTACAAGACGGAGGCCGACATCCGGGAGGTGGCACAGCCCGCCGCCAACACCGCCCAGCTGAACGATACGGCCCTCACCTTCTGGCGCTTCGCGCCCGACGGCCAGCCTGCGCCCTACCGGATGTATACCGACGACGGCGTGACCACCGATCACAACAAACCCGAACACTGGCGCATCGTCGGACAATAACGCAAAAACACCCGGAAGCATCTCCGGGTGTTTTTTGGTATTACAGGTATGCGACCGTCGCGGACAAGGGCTTTCTCGAGCCGTGGTTTGCCAGCGGCCCTGAGCCTTCTGCGGCATAGCCGAGGTCGAGGATCATCAGGACCTCTTCATTTTCCGGCAGGCCCAGCTCCTTGGCCAGCTCATCCGGATCGAAGAAGTTGAGCCAGCAGCTGTCCACACCTGCGTTGGCGGCGGCCAGCATCAGGTGGGTCGCCACGATGGCGGCATCCTCCACGCCGGAGTCCCGCTTTCCGCCGGGATAAGTAAAGACACTGTTTTTATCGAAGGCCACGACGAGGCAGGTAGGCGCGCCATAGCGGCAGGGCGTCACCTTGTCGAGCTTTGCCAGGCTTTCTTCCGACTGCAGCACATAGATGCGCTGCTCCTGAAAATTCTTGGCGGTCGGGGCCAGCCGCCCCGCTTCCAGGATCTCCGTCAGCTTCTCGGCTTCTACCTTACGTGTGCTGAAATTCTTGCAGGAATAACGCTCTGCAACGACCTTAGTAAATTCCATAACCGTTGTCCTCCTGACTTTGGGTGATAGACTTTTCATGTACAGAAGTCTCAACATTATTGTAGCACGCTTTTTCTCTGAGAGCCACTGTTATTTTTACTAAAGGATCTGTCGTTTTTTAAGAAACGGCGCGTCCGATTCAGCCGGCTATTCCCCGCAGGCCTCCCGGGTGAAAAGTCCTTGACAAATCCTTCTAAAAGAGTTACACTGTTCTCGTTCTGAAAAACAAATATGGGCCTATAGCTCAGCTGGGAGTGCAAGCGTATCGCTTTTGTGCCCCACAGAGTTGTGGGCATTCAAATGGGGAGTATGTCGGTTGGTCGCCCAACCGTGTCACGCCCCTAAATATGGGCCTATAGCTCAGCTGGGAGAGCGTTCGGTTCGCATCCGAGAGGTCAAGGGTTCGAATCCCTCTAGGTCCACCAATTTGCCGCATCGTTTTGTACGATGCGGCGTTTTTTATGCCTAAAAAACTTTGGCAGACCGTGCCGGGTTCCGAACCCTGAAGTCGGATGCGAACCGGGCGGGGTCATCAATATACTTTTTGAAAATCTATCGGTTTCACGCTTCTTTCTTTGCATTTTGCAGAGTTCTGCGGGCAAGTGCATCGCTTTTATGCCCCCTTCTCGGAAATTTCTTCAAAAATCTCCGCACCATCGTAGGTTGACACAGCCTTGAGCTGCTCCACTTGGTTGAAGCTGGCGTTCAGCGTAATCGAGATCTCATAGTCTTTTCGGACGCGAATCTCCTTAATGAACTGCTGCAAAATGGCGCGGCGTTCATCGTGGTTGGCAGTGTCGTACACATCCGCCCATGTAAACAGCTCGTTGCAGATGTAGTTACTGCGCTTTGCTGTTTTGGTGGCTTCTTCGTATTCTTCCTGTGCCTGCACGAGCTGCTTTTCCAGGGTTTCCAGTGCCTCTCTTGCCTCGGCTACCAGTGTGCCCAGCAGTTCTT
>ULRY01035180.1_pt1 | contig 21723 bp, 40 predicted proteins | sample 1955941 | NCBI WGS metagenome assembly ULRY01 (sample SAMEA4835696, study PRJEB28245) | human gut metagenome | biome: gut microbiome; material: fecal sample | place: Denmark | collected 2008 | reverse complement strand
GCTCTTCTCTCACGAAGATATTGTGTTCAACGACCTCTGCGAGACCAAATCGGTGTCGAAGGGCGCTATCTACCTCGACAAAAACGAGGACTTGGCCGAAGGAGAGCACAATTATATTTTTGTCGGGCGCGTTGGCCAGTTCTGCCCTATCAAACCCGGATGCGGCGGCGCACTGCTTGTGAGAGAAGCCGGTGCCAAAGACAACGGTGAGACCAAGTATGACTCTGTGACAGGTGCGAAAGATTATCGCTGGTTGGAAAGTGAGATGGTCTATAACCTGCATCTGGAGGACACTATTGACCGGTCTTATTTTGATAAGATGGCAACGAAAGCTGTCGAGGCCATTTCCGAGTATGGTGACTTCGAGCAGTTCGCTTCCAATGATTTGGGTGAACCGCCTTGGCAGAAGCCTGATATTCCGTGGGACGATGTGCAGGACGAAGCTGCGCAGAATTTTGATGTACGATAAAAAGGAGACTGATATTTATGATTAGCAAACGCCAGAAGGTATCTATCGAGAATACTCGCTTCATCTTTACTACCAACTTCAGCGGCGACCCCAGCCGCGACCGCTTCGGCTCCAACAAGCGCCGGGTCAATCTGGTTCTGACCGAAGATATGGCCCATCATCTGATGGACATGGGCGTAACGGTCAAGCAGACCCGTCCGAATCCGGAAAAGATCTATGATGAGCCGTTTGTGCCGACCTATTTCGTTCCGGTCAACGTCAATATGGAGTCCAAGTGGCCGCCGCACGTCTACTGGGTGACTACCACCGGCAAGAAGCTGCTCTGTGACATCGACATGGTCGGTCAGCTGGATTACATCCGCGTCAAGAACGTCAACTGCCTGTGCAATCTCGTGGAGAAGCGCAACAACCCGGGTGAGTTCGGCCTGTATGCTGATGTCATGTACGTGGAGCAGGATGTGGCTTCTGACCCGTATGCTGCCCGCTACGCTGCACCTGAGGTGAACATGGCAGAGCCCGCGACTGGAAACGACCTGCCGTTCTAAGGAGGAAATCATGAAGAAGTTATTTATCAGCTGCCCTATGCGCAAGCGGAGCGAGGAAGACATCCGCAAGACCTTCGATAAGCTCCACCGGATCGCCGAAGCCGTTTTCGATAAAGAACTCGAGGTCATCCCGACCTATTTTGAGGAAACCCTCCGGCGAACGTGAATGAGGCTCTGTGGTATCTCGGTGAGTCCATCAAGAAGCTTTCCGAGGCGGACTATTTCATCGGTATCTTTGACGAAGCTCGTGAGTTCCGTGGCTGCATCATCGAGAACATCGCAGCTAAGAACTACGGAATCCCGTTTTATCTGGTTAATCTCGGCAACGCTGCGCCGGATGTCATCGAGCGCAGAAAAATTGATAAAAGAGTAGATACCCTTGAAATCTACTAAGCATTGATATTTTCGAGTGCCGGGGTCGGTCCTTGGTCCAATGCTCCAGCCGGTGAGCGCCCACGTCGCAAATGGCGGCTCTAAGGAAACAGCTCGATTTATATTTTTGATGTGCAATTTGGGAGGTTGACAGTATGAAAGTTCTGAGGGTTCGCCCAAAGCATTACCCTGAAGTGATCGACATTGACTGTTCTCTGGAATCGCTCCAGAAAGAGGTGGAAGGCCCGATTCAGGCTGTTTACCCGTGGGACGATGAGGTGGCATTGATTTGCAACGAAGATGGAAAGCTGCATGATGATTGCATGGAGAAACTCAACCGGACGCTCGACGGCCCTTATGGTATCCCCATTGATATTATCGTTGGAACATTCCTGATTGTAGGCCTCACGGAGGATGATTTCGGTGAGCTTTTGCCGGAGTTCGTCGAGAAGTACGAGAAGATGTTCCATCAGCCGAGAAAGTTCGTCACCTACACGGATAGTGAAGGCAAAGTGCATCTCGACATTGATTATTGTACACCTGAAGAATAAGCACATGAGAGCCCTGGAGAAATCTGGGGCTCTTTTATTTGAGTCATTAGCATGGGCTGTACGGTGGGTTCGATTCCCGCATGACTCGCAACCGGGCCAAAGAGCCTGATATTTGAACAATAGAAGGAGTAAGGATTATGAGCAGAGAAAAAGTAAAAGAGATCGTCGATTACATGGTTTCGGAGGGTATGCAGAACACCAACTGCGGCAGCTGGGTCTTTGATATTCCGGAACTGTGCGACAAGTTCGATCTTCCGCTGGAATGGTTCTATGAGCACAACGATGATATTTGCCGCGAACTCGGCGAGCGTGATGCGCTTGCTGATTACAAGCAGACCTACGACTGGAACAACCATCCGCTGAATTACAACCTGGTTTACTACACGAACTCCTGCTCATTTTGAGGAGGTGTGATATTTATGGGCGGACTTCGCAGAGTAGATAAGGCTTGCAATATACGTCCTACTGCAAAAAGCACGGACTCCACTAAAAAGAAAGAACTCTGGAAGGTTTCCGTAAAAATCGGAAGGAACTCTTTGCTTATACTGTCCGAGGTGAAGGAGAGGACGAAGAGGAAGCAACGATTTCGCTTCTGGCGTATGAGAATCACTGCAATAAAAGTGCCATTTATGTGACGTTGGAAATGAGGTGAGCGACCTGATGGCAGGTGTAACGCTCTACGACTATCAATTAGATGCTATTAACCGTATGAAAATCGGCTGCATTTTATGCGGAGGCGTAGGAAGCGGAAAATCGAGAACGAGTTTGGCGTTCTACTACAGACTCTATGGCGGACAAATAAACACAAAAGAATATGCAAGGATGGCAGAGCCCCCGGATCTTTATATCATCACGACTGCCCGGAAACGGGATACGGGTGAGTGGGACGAAGAGTTGGCTCATTTCTACATGAGTACCGATCCAGAGCTTGATATTTACGAGCACAGTGTAACGGTGGATTCCTGGAATAACATCGAAAAGTACATAGGTGTGAAGAATGCGTTTGTTATATTTGATGAACAGAGAGTCGTTGGCAGTGGTAAATGGGTCAAGTCTTTTCTGAAAATCACAAAGGAAAATGAGTGGATTCTTCTGAGCGCTACGCCAGGGGACTGCTGGACAGATTATATTCCTGTGTTCATCGCAAATGGTTTCTTCCGAAATCGGACGGAATTCAACAACCAGCATGTGGTCTACAGCCGCTTTTCCAAATATCCGAAGATCGACAGATATTTGAACACACAGCGACTGGTACGGCTGCGGGAACGGATTCTAGTTGACATGGACTTCGAGCGGTCCACAGTGTCCCACCATGAGAATATTTTCGTAGACTACGATAAACCGAAGTATTTGCAAATCTGCAAGAACCGCTGGAATCCTTGGGAGGATCGACCAATAGAGACAGCAAGCGAGTTTTGTTATTCGTTGCGGAAACTGGTCAACTCGGATCGGAGCCGCCAGCAGGAAGTCCTTGATATTTGCATGACGCGGCCAAGAGTGATTATATTCTACAATTTCGACTACGAGCTGGATATTCTGCTCGGGTTGAACTACGGCACAGGGGTTGAGGTTGCTCAGTGGAATGGGCATAAGCATCAGCCAATTCCTGACGGCGACAGGTGGGTTTATCTCGTGCAGTACAACGCCGGAGCAGAAGGCTGGAACTGCATCAAGACGGACACCATTATATTCTACAGCCAAAACTACTCCTATAAGATTATGGAGCAGGCCGCGGGGCGAATCGACAGACTGAATACGCCATATAAGGATCTCTGGTATTACCACTTAAAGTCCCGAGCAGGAATCGACCTCGCTATTTCAAGGGCGCTGAACTCAAAGAAAGCGTTTAACGAAAGGAAATTTTATGGAGCATGATATTTATGATTCTTTGAGGCGTACTGCGACGTTCTATGAGCAACTTGCAGATGCCTTAAACGCGATTGCGGAATGGTGCGAGAAAGTGACGGCTCATCTTATGGACTTGTTTGAAGAAATCAAGGGGCAGCCATTGAAGATGATTCTACAGAAGCTGCGTCCTGACTACAAAGACAAGTGCAAAATCCGGTGGCTGGATATTCCCAACAAGGTTATGCAGGGAAGAATCAGGAGGTTCTGCTAATGGGAAACATATCGAAAAAGACTCGGAAAAAGATTAACAAGATTCTTTTAAGTAACCACTTTAAGAAAAAGTCGGGAGTTACGCAGGATACATTAGTGTATACTCCGAATCCTGAAAGTCCATTGTCTGCGATTTGGCATCACATCGAGATTCGGTATGATGGTACAATCTTTGGATATTTGCTGGATGATAAGGTTAAATATGCGGTCATAGGATCGGTGAACCGCAGAAAGGCTCGACAAACAATAAGAAGTCTTGAACAGTTATTCCATCCAAGATGTCATTTCGCAAGGCAGAGCAAGCAAATTGCTTTCAGACTCAAGAAAATGGGAGAAGATAAACTTGCACGTATTTTTGATGATGATGCGGCATTGCTTCTAATCATCAACATGTGGAATTTAGAAATAGAAGATGACGATTTCTCGTTTGTAACACAAGACATGATTAGTCCAGTATTGGAGGGTAAAACAAATGATCAAAGATTCTGGAGACCGCACTGAATTTGAAACCGGTGCCAAGCGTGATATGCACGCAGGGAAGGGGCGGATGGATCTTCTGCCTTGGTACGGCATCATGGAGGTCAGCAAGCACTGCGAGGAGGGCGCACTGAAGTACGGCGAGCACAATGTGGATAAGGGCATTCCGCTGCATTCGCTGCTGGACAGTGCTTCTCGGCATCTGGCAAAATACATGGTCGGTATGGACGATGAGGATCACCTGCGTGCTGCCTGCTGGAACCTGCTCTGGGCACTGAACCAGCGGAAGACCCATCCGGAGTTGGATGACCGGTTTGCGACAGAAGTTAAGCAAGAGTCGTTGGATAAGCTAACTGTGCACATCAGATGCATAAAGTGTAGTGATGTACATAAGTTTTACAAGCAGGCATGGGATGATCTACCGTGTATTTATGAGAGCACCGTTAAATTCGCAATGTGTCCTTGCTGCCATGAAAAGACTATTCATTTTGCGATTAAGGAGACGAAAAAATGAATAACTGGATGCGCGAAGTGGACTATGCGACCTACTGCCCGAAGTGCAAGAGCTTCAAGGTGCTGGAGACGGACGAGCCCTGCAACGAGTGCCTGACGGAGTGTGCGCGGGAGGGCAGCAAGAAACCTATAAACTTTAAGGAAGCTAAGGTGAAGGTTAAATGATATTTACTGAAGAAGACTTGAACTGTCTGAATGCTATTGCTGGATTGCTGGCTTCATTTGGATGTGATAGTCAGGCTGGCTGTGTACTTTATATCCAGCATAAAATCACAAAGGCCATGGAGGCTGACGAAAGGAAATGCAGAAATGAGAAACATGTCTAAGAAAACATGGAAACTCCGGGTTTGGAATCACATGACAGAGATGCAGAAGCTGGATATTCTGCTGAAGCACGCTAAAGTTCCGCATACGTATGACCCGAAGTACCTCGGCAATTACAACGAGCAAATTGTCGTGTATAACTCGGAAGGTCAGTGTATGTGGGATGCTATTTGTGTTCATGGGACTTTTAGTCTCCCCGGAAGTTATGGAGCTGATCAAGGATTTATCGAGGTGATGGGCACACAGCTACTTGGCCATGATGATGTTAAGGGCTGGCTCACGGCTCGCCAGGTCACAAAAATGTGGAGGTGTAGAAATGCTGCGAAAAATCGTTGATTTCGTCAAAAGATAAGAAAACTGAGCCGTGGAGAAATCTGCGGCTCTTATTTTTATGAAAGGACTACGAAATATGCTTCAGAAAATTATCGCGTTTGTTATCAATTTCCTGACGCTCAGCTCGCCCTGCGGTTGGATGATGGATATTCTCAAGGATACCCGCAAGTATAAATTCTATAACCCTCTGCGGGAGCTGGAAATCGCGGAGAATCACTTCAACTTCTGTGAGCAGGAGTATATGCCGGCGGCTATTTTCGAGCTGTGCTCTGCGGAGAGCAAGGTCGAGAGATTGACTGGAGGTGTTATACTGTGACGTACTATCATCAGATTTATTGTTGCCGCAAATGTGGGAATGAGTTCTGCCCGGTGACGGTACATACCGAGACTAACATGTATATTGAGCTGAATAATTTCCTGAACAGGGTCAATGGAGAACTCGAGTGGGATCACAAAGATATGCCTTTAGCACCAAGGCTGTATAGGGCGCATACATGTCCGAACGGTGACATCGGCGTTGGCGACTTCATCGGGTACCAGAAGGAGGAGCAATGAGTATGTATGAAAAAATCGGCAAGTTTATTGGCGGCGTTCTGGCGGTGACCATTTCCGTTTGCGCGTGGCTGATCATCGTTGCATTCACCCTGAAGTGCCTGTGGTTCATTTTATTCCGGATTCTGCTGTGAGGTGGATGATATGAAAAAACACACCTTTATTTTTTCCTGCACAGACAATGGCGGTGGGCATCAGAGCTTTGAAGTCAGGGCAACCGACAAGCAGGAGGCCATTGAAAAGGGTATGAAATTTGCCAAGAAATATGCCTGTGGCGACATCTGCGGGAACTGGGAGTGTAAGTTGAAGCGGGAGGATCTTTTATGAGATGTTGTCCGGTATGCTATTCAAAAGTGAGGCCAACTGTATACGGAACAGCGACCACTGGGACAAGCCTGGAAATCAAGTATAAGATTCAGTGCCGGAATTGCGGATTTGGATGCGATAAAGCAGGCAGTGTCATAGTGCAATATGATGAAGAAACGATGAGCCCAATAGCAGATGATCATGGCTTACGGAAACTTATTAGAGACTGGGATTCTATTTTGCGAGATCCCGAAAGAGAAAGGATTGCTAACATATGAAAATCGTTGAACCCAAATACGAAATCCTCACTGATATTTCTGAGGGCGGCATCAAAGAGCTCCAGCAGATCGAGCGGGTGGCCCGAGTCTGCTACAAGAGCGAGGACAAAATCACACCGGATGGTGAGTCGGCGAAGAAGCTGGTGGGCTTTCTGGTGAAGCAGGGGCATGAGGCTATGCTGGAGCATTCCCAGCTGAGCGTGCTGTTCACTTGTGACCGGGGCATTGCCAATGAGCTTGTGCGGCACCGCATTGCGAGCTTTGCACAGGAGAGCACGCGGTACTGCAACTACTCGAAGGAGAAGTTTGAGGGCAGCATTACCGTTGTAGAACCGTTTTATATCGATAAAGAGCAGAATCGCCTGTTCTATCGTAAATGGGTAGAATCCTGCGAATTGGCAGAAAAAACTTATTTTTTGATGCTTATGAACGGCTATCGCCCTGAACAGGCCCGCTGCGTGCTGCCGCTGTGTCTGAAGACCGAGATCGTGGTGACGGCCAACTATCGTGAGTGGCGCAACATCTTCAAGCTGCGTACTCCTGTGGCGGCCCATCCTCAGATGCGTGAGCTGATGTGCCCGCTGTTGCTGGAGGTTCAGAAAAAAATCCCGGTGGTGTTCGATGATATTTACACGTTCTGGCCGGCGGATGACCAGACGCGGAAGGGGAGTATGGTAAAAGAGTGAGGCCTACATATGAGAGAAACAATGAGCGTTTTTCTAAAGGATTTGGGCGTACCTGATGGGACTGTAGGTTTTGAGATGTTGGGAGAGGCGCTTGAGAAATCGATGGGTTTTATCCAGCAGCGCAGGCGAATCAATCTGACGGTTCTATGTGCCGCGCTCGGAGATAAATATGGCCAATCGTCGGAATCTATCGATAGGGCCATGCGCAGAGCGCTCGACTTTGCTGTTTACCGTACTGGGCAGGCTCCGAATGTGCTGATGTCTGAAGTAATAGGCTATGACTGTTACTCGGCAGTATCACTTCGGAGCTTTTTGTATGCTGCCGCAGGGTGGCTTTTGAAACATGAAGGAGAGATTGAATTATGAAAAATCGTATTATTTGCTGTGTGATGTGCCTAGTGATGCTGGTGGGCTGCCTGTGCGGGTGTTCAGAGGCTGAAAAGGTCAACAAGAACATCTCGAAGCAGGCCAACTACTTTGAGACAGAGCGGCATATCACAGTTTACAACGCTCGAACAGACAAAATCATCCTCGAAGCGGAAGGCCTGATGTCCATTACGAACAACTCGTCCAACGAGCTGGTGTGTACCATCAAGACCGGGCCTAATACATATAAGAAAAATTATATTTACCTGAATTCCTATACGATGTATGTCGTGGAGGACATTACTGGTACGATGACCGACCCATACCACTATAAGCTCTACTTCCATACTGATATTCTGCCTGATGTGGAAGTGAAGCCGTGAAGTTGGCGCGAAAATAACAATCTCCTTTATGGAGGTGATTATTTATGAATAAAATCAAAAACTGGTTCGATGACATTCTGTGGATTATCGAGGACGTAATTAGCATTATACTTTTTATAATTTGGTTTACGATTTTTATTTGTATTCCTTTAATGATTTTAGAAGTGTTATGCAAGCTGAAATTATTATCGGAATCCAAATATATAAGCGCGGCCAGAAAATTATTAAAATGGTGGAAAAAGTTAATTATCAGCCCGGAAGATGAAGCAATGTTTAAGGCAGATTATGATTTAGCCAAAAGGTTGGAAAAAAATAATTGAGTTTGGAGCCGTGGAGAAATCTGCGGCTCTTTATTTTTCTATTCTAGGATAAGAATTAAAGGAGGTGATGCCCTATGTAAGAGATGGAAAAGTCCGCCTTTAACATAAATTTTTTGGAGGTTGAACAATTATGGAAGAAATCAAATTTGCAAAAGGCTCTGTTCCGGTGCGAGTAGCTGCGAGAGTTTACGGTCGTGACTCTGCGTGGGTACGGGCTGGTATCATTGGAGGTTGGCTCCCGATTGGCAAGGCCACGAGAAATGGGGCGGTCATCACGGACATCAAGCAGATGGACTCGCGGTATGGGCGTATTTCGTACTACATCTCCCCGAAGCTCCTGTATGAGGAGACGGGATATGTGTGGGATGGCGAGAAGGCGTAAGTTCACAGGTGTGTTTTGCACTTCGTAGGTAGTAAATAAAAAGGGCCTCACATTCGTGTGCTAAGCGAGTGTGAGGCCTGAGTTTTATGGTTTGGTGACGCGAAAATTTCTTGATGCTTTATGAGATGCTTAGTCTCGAAATTATATTTTGGAGGTATGAACTATGAAAGACGAAACTAAAAGACTGATCGAACTGCTGTGGGCCAGCAAAGGGCATATGATTGTTGGCAGCGTGGTAGGCATTGCAGGAATTGCATTTGCAATGCGCGGAGCATACTGGGAAGGAGCACATGCTATGCTTGCTGGCTTGGGCAGAATTGATCTGGAGAAAACTAAGGAAATAGTTGCCGAATCGGAGTATAAAGACTAAGTCGACAACGGAGGTGTGGAGAAATCTACGTCTCTTATTTATTTAGCCAACAAGATACTGTGGATGGAGAAACTTGCAAGAGCGAAGCTATATCAATACCCTTGACGCCGTTCTTGGCTAAGTCTCTAGCCAAAATTGATTTAGCAGTAGACACTCCTTGGGGAAGAACATACGTAGTGAAAATTTGTGACCCTTCTTTAGTAATGGTTTTCGTTTTCATTATGCCATTAGGAAAAACTGCTTTTGCAACTTTTGCCCCAGTTTTGTGGTTTGTTTTGAAGAAAACCTCAATGGCATCCCTTAAACTAGTTGGATTTATAACTCTTGCTAACCTAGAACCCATAATATCCTCCTATGTAACAGTTCTAACAGCGGCCAGTTGCATCGGATTACTGCTACCGGCCTTTACAGGTGCAAGTATAACACCGGAATTTGGAAATAGGTGGATAAAATGTGAACAAACACAAACGAAATCATGAACTGAAAGAACGAATTAACGCTAAAATTGGTTATTCTCAAACATTGAAAAATTAAGAAAGGATATTTTTTGAAAAATCATGCGTATAATCGAACATTATTATAAAATACGAGATTCGCCATGATATGATTTTTGCAGACATTGCGATTTTGAAAAAGTTGGCACGAATTGGCTTGACGCTAGAATATCTCCATGATATTCTTATACTGAAGTAAGGAGGTGCTTTTATGGCACGAACAGTAAAATGCCCTAGCTGTGGTGGTGAGCTGACGGTAAAAGATGCGAACCGCGACTTTATATTCTGTGAGTATTGTGGTACTAAAGTTCGACTCGACGACTATCAAGAGACCCACCGCTTCGTGGATGAAGCACGGATTCAGGAGTCTAAGGACGCCAAGGAGCTCGAGCTGAAGAAGCTGGAGTTTGAAGAACGGGTGCGAAAAGATAAAGACAAGGGGTTCTGGATTGTTCTTGTGGGGCTTGTTGTCTTTATGATAGTCTGCTATATCACGAGTCAGTGATGTGCAATCGCCAAAATTTACACAAAATTGCCCAAAAGCCCACTTTCTGCCCACTTTTAAAAATATTTTTGGCCGTAAAATTTAACGCAAATACGTTAAAAACATACGAAAAGCCCAAAAACCCACTTTTTTCTTCAATTTAATAAAATTTTTAATAAAATAATATAATAACTAACGCTAAAAAGTGGGCTTTTGGCCACAACACGGAAAATTCACATATTCCTAACAGTTTTCACTTGAACCAAAGTATGCAGAAGTGCTATCGTTGTCGCAACGTATAACACACAGCTCTGATGAGGTGACTACTATGAGAGATGCTGAAAATCATGGTCTGGATCGGGCCCATAGTTTCTCAAACGAAGATGGTTTTGAGGAATGGATGGCATGCGATGCTAATGGCAACGAAGTTCATTGCTATGACAACGGAAGCGTAGAAATTCATACTAAAGAACCACTTTGCCGCTTCTGCGCAGTCCCACTTGTCAAAGCGAGCCGCAAAACGTGGAAGTGTCCACAGTGCGGTAAACGTCGTACATACGAAGGGATAAATAAGCAGTTTTATAGTTTGGCGGATTATACATACGGCAGCCATCCTTTATGCGACGATTATGGTGTATTCATGAACCACGATGAAGGTACTACTTATATGGTTGGTCCGAACGAGCTGTATACAGAGCTGACTTCTGGATACTAAGCATTAAATCAAACAAGTCTCTGCGCTAATCACGCAGGGGCTTTTCTTTTTGCCCAAAACACACCTCGCGTGAAAAATTCACGCGAAAAAATCTGCCTCTTTTATGAGGAGGAGTAGAATGCGTCTCAGACGTGCTCTACTCCTTTTTATTTTGGAGGTTGACATGTTAGAAAACACATTCAAGACTGGTTTGGTGAAAGAGCTGAAGTCTCGCTTTCCTGACTGCATCGTGCTCCACGCAGACCCCAACGAGATACAGGGTATCCCTGACCTTGTGGTTCTGTATGAAGACACATGGGTAGCATTGGAAGGCAAGAAGTCAGCAAAAGCATCTCATCGTCCGAATCAGGACTACTATGTAGAAAAGATGAACGAGATGAGTTATGCTGCTTTCATCTACCCGGAGAACAAGGAGGAGATACTGAATGAACTGGAACGATCATTCCAGGCTCGTAGGTCTGCACGCCTTTCTGGGTGCGAGTAAGTATCATTGGATAAACTATGATGCTGCACGCCTTGCCGAGACCTATGCCAGCTATCAGGCCAAAGAAAATGGCACAAGGCTGCACGCATTTGCAGCGGAGTGTATCGCCCTTGGTCAGAAGCTGCCAAAGAGCAAAAAGACGCTCAACGCCTACGTCAACGATGCCATTGGCTTCCGTATGACACCGGAACAGGTGCTCTATTATTCGGACAACTGCTTCGGAACGGCAGATTCTATCACTTTTAAGAACAATTTACTGCGAATCCACGACCTCAAGACCGGAGCTGTTCCTGCACATATGGAGCAGCTCTTTATTTATGATGCGCTTTTCTGTCTGGAGTACCGCGTACATCCGCAGGACATCCAAATCGAGAATCGCATTTATCAGAACGATGATGTCTTTACGGTCAACCCGACCGAGGCTGAAATCAAGCCTATCATGGACAAAATCATCGAGTTCGATAAAATCATTACGGAATTGAAGTTAGGAGAAGCAGCATGAATCCGATTGAAAAAGACATCAAATTCTTTTATGATGTGGACGACGAGACCGACAGCCTCGAACACTACGGTACCAAGCGCCACTCCGGCCGCTATCCTTGGGGCTCTGGTGAGAATCCTTATCAGCGTTCCGGCGATTTCCTTTCCCGTGTGGAAGAGCTTGAAAAAAGCGGTAAGTTTACTGAAAAAGAACTCGTTGCTCAAATAAATGCCACACTCCCCGAGGAGTATAGGATGAGCACGACAGAGTTCCGATATGCTCGAAAGGTGGCCGCTAATCAGCGAAGAGCGCTTCAGTACGATCAGGTCCGTGCACTGAGAGAAGATGGTTTTGGATGGGTCGAAATTGGAAACAAGCTCGGTATTTCGGAGTCATCGGTGCGCTCTATTTATAAAGGTAACGCTGGTAAAAAAGAAACCGATACCAAAGCACTTGTGGAAACCCTGAAAAAAGAGGTTGACAAGAAAGGCATGGTTGACGTTTCCGAAGGCGTCAATCAGGTCCTGGGTGTTTCGCCTGACAAACTTGACGAAGCAATCTATCGACTTGAGGCTGAATATGGTTATCAGCGCTACGGCGTTGGCATTCGGCAACCTACCAATATTAACCAGCAGACCAATGTGATGGTTATTGCAAAACCTGAGTACAACCAGAAATATGCGTATGAGCATCAAGGTGATATTCAGTCTTTGGGTGACTACCATTCGGATGATGGTGGTGAGACATTCCAGAAGCTCCAGCGTCCGTCCAGCATGAGTTCCGACCGCGTTGCGATTCGCTATGGTGACGAAGGCGGTCTGGACAAAGACGGTGTTATCGAGATTCGGCGCGGTGTAGATGACCTGAGCCTTGGTAACAGCCATTACGCACAGGTTCGTATCATGGTGGATAACAGTCACTACCTCAAAGGTATGGCTGTCTACTCTGACGATGTGCCTGATGGATATGATGTCATTTTCAATACGAATAAACCCTCTGGCACACCCAAGATGAAGGTGCTCAAACCCATCAAGGACGACCCGGACAATCCCTTTGGTGCAGCACTGACTGCAGCAGGCCAGAGCGAATACATTGGCGCTGACGGTCAGAAGCATCTGTCTCCTATCAACAAGCTTCGCGAGGAAGGCGAGTGGGACACGATGGCAAAAAATCTGTCCTCGCAATTCCTTTCCAAACAACCCATCAAACTCATCAAGCAGCAGCTCAATCTTACTCTGGCCGACCGCAAAGCCGAGTACGAAGAGATAATGCAATGTACCAACCCGACCATCAAGCAGAAACTTTTAATGGACTTCGCAGACACCTGTGAGGGCAACTCCATGACTCTAAAGGCTTCTTCTTTCCCCGGTCAGTCTACCAAGGTCATCCTGCCGCTGACCAAAATCAGCGAGAAAGAGTGCTACTGCCCGACCTATGAGAACGGCACACAACTCGCACTGATTCGCTATCCTCATGCGGGCACTTTCGAGATTCCTATCGTCACGGTCAACAACAAAAATGTTAGCGGTAAGCGGAACTTCGGCAACATTCAGGATGCTATTGGTATCAACTCCAAGGTTGCAGAGCGTTTGTCCGGCGCAGACTTCGACGGTGATACGGTTGTTGCTATCCCCATTTCCAGCAAGGTGGCTGTCAAAGCAACGCCTGCGCTGAGAGGGCTGAAAGACTTCGACCCCAAGACTGCTTATGCTGTCCCGGAAGGCAACCCGAATGGCGTGCGCCTGATGAAAAAGGAAGAAAAGCAGAAAGAGATGGGAATCATCTCGAACCTTATCACGGACATGACACTTCGCGGTGCTCCTCCTGAGGAAATCACCCGTGCAGTTAAGCATTCGATGGTCGTCATTGATGCAGAGAAGCACAAGTTGGACTACAAGCGGTCTGAGCGGGAGAATGGCATTCAGGAACTGAAGAAGAAGTGGCAGATCCGTGTGGATGAAGACGGCAATGAGCGGTTTGGTGGTGCATCCACGCTGCTGTCTCGTCGTAAGCAGACCGTATATGTCCCTGAACGTACCGGAAGCGCTCATGTTGATCCCGAAACGGGAAACCTCGTTTATAAAGAGTCCGGACGTACTTATATTGATCCAAAGACAGGCAAGCGAGTAGAGGCGCAGACAAAGGTCAGTCTTATATCGCAAACCCTCGATGCGCAGACACTCTCATCAGGCACAATACAGGAAAATTTGTACGCTGATTTTTCTAATCAGTTGAAGAACCTCGCTAGAAAAGCACGGTTAGAAGCCGTACATACTGAAAATATGGAATATAATCCAGCTGCGGCAAAAGAGTATCGGACTGAAGTTCAATCTATTGATGCTAAGCTGAAAGCTGTGATAGACAACAAGCCGAAGGAACGCCGCGCAATGATAATTGCCAACGCAAATATCAAGGCTAAAATTCAGGCACAAGGTCTTGACCCTAAGAAAGACAAGAAGGAAATTAAAAAGATTTCTGCTGTCGAGATGCAGCGTGCTCGTGATTCGGTTGGGGCAAGCGGAAGTAAAACACGTATTACGTTTACCGATCGCGAATGGGAGGCTGTCCAAGCTGGAGCGATTACGCATACTAAGTTGACGAAGATTCTCAACGCATCTAAGCCGGACGAAATCGTTAAACGTGCGATGCCGAAGACTGCTACTGTGATGACCAACGCGAAGATGGCCAAAGCAAAAGCGATGCTCGCCAACGGGTATACCTATAACGAGATTGCAAAAGCTTGTGGTGTTCCTGAGTCCACTGTTTACAGTGCTCTGAATAAGTAAGGAAGGCTTTGAACTATGATTCGATGCTTTTTAACAACGACCGATAACCCTTATAATCCCTACAGCCAGTTCGACGACTGGTATCGTTTCGATATGAATAAGGGCTACAACTCCTGCGGTCTGCTGATGCGGGTGGCCTATACCTCTGACCAGCTGACGGATGCAGAGAACGCATACGAAATTGAGCAGGCTATTGACAAAATCATCGCCAACGACCCGCTCAACATCTACAAGAAGCTCAAGATGGAGGTCGAAGACGACACGACCCTTGCGCAAAGCGCGTAAGGGGATAGGGAGGGGGTCGCAAAATCAACACCCCCTCTCAAATCGCACCGGTCTTTGATATTTCTCCGGAGGGAAAATTGATATTTGGGCTTTCATGTCCTATATCAGACTCCGTTGATATTTTACAAAGCAAAAACGCCAGTATCCGAACCTCCATACGGATACCAGCGTTTTTTATACTCAGTTGTTCTGACTCTCTTCAACAACCACACTCATGTAGGAATTGAAAATTTTGAGAGCGCCGATGATGTTCTGATGCATTTGCTCCATAGTTACAGGGACGCAATGAGTGTGCTGTGAATCAGAGAGATATTTGGATAACTGCCGAATTTTCTTGTTTCGCATTTCGAGTACACCTCCTTTCTTTAGGGATAGATGGATACTGCTTTCTCCTTTGGTACCAAGTCTATCGTAAAGTTGAATAGGAGTCAATATCTCGAATGTGCGAAAAACTCATTAGAATTTCGCGGCTTTATAGGACAACTGACAAAGGCAAACTTGCCGAGGTCTGGGGAGTAGACCGGGCTTCGGCGGTTTTTCTAAGGGTTCACGGGTACGCCCCTTTATTATACCTTTATGGTACGGGTATGGATACGTTTTCATGATCGTTCAACCTCCAATAGAACTTTCCCAAAATCATTTCCTCCTTTTGTGTCGAGTTACTGCTTTGCTCTGACATACCCGTGAACCCTTAGAAAAGCCTTTTATTTTTGTCATTAAGTTATTCATGACAAACTTTGCAAAAACAAAAACGCCAGCAATGGCGGGTAAACCAAAATCTGGCGGATGAGAACGCGAACGATATTTGACAGAATTTTACAGAAAGGATGGTGCCGGAAATGGGCGCAAGAAAAACTTCCGGCGCTGACTTGCCCGCAATGAGGCCGGCACTGACTCCGGAAGCGAGAGAAAACCAGATGATCTCACTGGCGATGGACTTGGTGGAAAAGCGGATACGGGAAGGAACAGCCTCTTCTGCAGAGACCACCCACTTCCTGAAGCTGGCGACGAGTAAGACGATGCTGGAAAAGCAGAAGCTCGAGGAAGAGAACAAGCTCCTGCGGGCTAAGACTGAGGCCATCAATGCAGCAAAGGACAACGAGGAGCTGTACCTGGAAGTGCTCAAGGCCATGAAAGAGTATTCCGGCGAGGATGATGGCGAAGGAGAAGAGTATGAGTGCTGAGGTGTTCCGGATGCTTTGGGTCGTGGCAGTCCCGGCGTTGTTTGGAGAGGTGTTCTGGTTCGGTGAATACGGCGGCGTGAACGAGAAACAGGACAATATGGTGTGGACCGTGTTTCTTGCGACAGTTACATTCCTGATTGCGGGTGCATTTGCAATGGATCATGGGTACATCTGAGAAAGAGGTGGCTCTATGACAGAGTTCGAGAGGATACTGTTGTCGAGCTTCCTTGCATGTTTTGCGGCCTTTCTGCTGGCGGTATGGCTGGGGAAGAAACCGGATAATACCTTGAGTTGGATTGCACTTTGCGGGGCGGACCTACATGGCATGATATTACTGGTGTACGAACTCATGAGGACACTGAAATGAAAAGCTACAGCGAAATGTGCCGATGTGGGACATTCGAGGAGAGGCTGAAGTATTTGCAGCTTCACGGGACGGTGGGAAAGGACACCTTCGGGTTTGACCGATACCTGAACCAGGATTTTTACCGCTCGAAGGAGTGGCGGCAGTTCCGGGACAGGATCATCGTGCGGGACGGAGGCTGCGACCTCGGGTGCAAAGACCACCCGATTGCAGACATCACAGCCAGCGGAGGAAAGGTGAGCCGGGCGCGCATTACGATACACCACATCAACCCTCTGACAAAAGAGGATATTCTCGAGCACCGGGAAGCACTGTTCGACCCGGAGAATGTTATCAGTGTGTCGGATGCGACACACAAGGCCATCCATTACGGCACCTGGGACGGGCCGAAGATGCCGGATGGCAAGAGAACAGCAGGGGATACCTGCCCTTGGAGGAAATAGGATGAACTGGACGACGGCCTGGCTTACCATGAAGCAGGGTCACAAAGTGAAACGGCGGGGCTGGAAGGACGCCTACTGGCATATTTCCGGCACGGAGCTTCTGATCCACACGGAAAACGGCGAAGAGGTCAACTTCCGCAAGGTCAAAGATATTGGCATGATGCTGAACGTGACCTGCTGCGACGACTGGGAACAGGTTATGGAGTGATAAGATGTACGCGAGAAAAAAGTTTGACGAACGGGAAGCGGAATACAGTATCCTTCTGCAGCGGAAGCTGGAAGAGGCAGAGGCAATGCTTCAACGCCTTACACCGAGCCGCGCGAGAAGTCTGGCACTGACCAAGCTGGACGAAGCACTGCTCTGGGCGAATGTGGGTATTGCGGAAGCCGGGCTCCAGCAGGGCTATACGGCTATGCCGCGGAACAGAGGCTTCGACTTTGACGATGCCCTGGCGACAAATGTGGATGGGCAGCAGGTGCGGGCAACACGGGCCGGGGATATTACGCTTTGTGGGATGAAGATCACCCCGGACAGCGTGGAGAATCACAGTGCTCTGAAATCCTGGCTGGACACCATTGATCACCAGAAGCTGACCGAGATTGTTGAAGCGGCTGCACAGAAAGAAGCGGCCATGGGGAAGGACGGCGCGCCCCACCATCTGGCCGAACTGGAACTGCTGGCGAGGGCTCAGAAGGACTGGTATTATGCCATGATGAGCTACATTATGGGTGGCGACAGCGATACCGAGGAGGAATCAAAATGAATTCGATTCTGACGAGCGTGAAGAAGCTGCTGGGGATAGCGGAGAGCTACACGGAATTCGATGCGGACATCATCATGCACATCAACGCGGTATTTCTGGTGCTGCAGCAGCTGGGCGTGGGGCCGGAGAAGGGCTTTGGCATCGTGGACGCAAGTGCCGTGTGGGACGACTTTCTGCCCGGAGACGAGCGGGCGAAGGCCATCGCGTCTTACATGGGCGCAAAGGTAAGGCTCGCGTTCGACCCGCCGCAGAGCTCGACGGCCATGGAGGCACTGAAAAATACCGTTGCAGAAATGGAGTTCCGGCTGAACATCGAGTTTGATAAAGCGGAGTCATAACGGAGATTGGCGAGGACTCCTGCTGCGGTGAAACGGAACGTGCGAACACACCTTATGAGGGAGACAGGGATGAAACGATATGTATGATATACAGGAAGCGATGCGTCTATGGGCGTCTGAAACGGTGAACTGGAACATGACGGACACTTACAGCCTCTGCCGGATCTGCGCTAACTTCAGGTCATGGAAATGCCCGAACTCGAAGGAGTGCTTCGACAATCCGAAAAAGCCGTATTACAAAGCGAGACACTGTGACAGCGCTGCCTTATTATAATGGACCTTGATGAAAACCTCATTTTTGCTGCGGTACGGCACGAACCTGCAATGAATAGGACTTAGGAGAATAAAATCATGGCACTCTCGAACACGGCCACGCCCATCTACTACGGCCGGTTCCGGGAGGCCGTGATGCGGGGAGAGATACCTGTCTGCCGGGAAATTTCAATGGAAATGAACCGGATCGACGACCTCATCGCGAACCCGGGCGTTTACTACGACGACAAGGCCGTCAACGGCTTTATCAAGTTCTGTGAGAGGGAGCTGACGCTGACCGACGGCAGTGATCTGAAACTGCTGGACAGCTTCAAGCTCTGGGCAGAGGAGATCTTCGGCTGGTACTATTTCGTGGAGCGGAGCGTATATGTACCGGACCCCGGCGGACATGGGGGACACTACGAGCGCAAGCGCATCAAGAAGCGGCTCATCACCAAGCAGTATCTCATCATCACCCGTGCGGCCGCAAAGACCATGTATCTGGAGTGCTTACAGGCCTACTTTATGACGGTAGACAAGAGCACGACCCAGCAGGTGACGACTGCCCCCACCATGAAACAGGCAGAAGAAGTCCTCTCGCCGTTCCGGACAGCACTGGCGCGGGCGAGAGGGCCTGTTTTTAAGTTTATGACCATGGGCAGCATCCAGAACACCACGGGTGCGAAGAGCGACCGGGTGAAGATGGCCTCCACCAAGAAGGGAATCGAGAATTTCCTGACGGGCTCGCTGCTGGAGATACGCCCCATGACCATCGAGAAATTACAGGGCCGGCGCGACCGTGTGGCGACTGTGGACGAATGGCTCTCCTGCGACATCCGGGAAGACCCCATCGGCGCCATCGAGCAGGGCGCAGCCAAGAACGAAGATTATCTCATCGTGGCGGCAAGCTCGGAGGGTACTGTCCGAAACGGCTGCGGCGACACCATCAAAATGGAGTTGATGGAGATCCTGAAGGGCGAGTATGTCAACCCGCATGTCTCCATCTTCTACTACAAGCTGGACTCTATCGACGAAGTAGGCAAGCCGGAAATGTGGCTGAAGGCGAACCCAAACCTCGGGCAGACTGTGAGCTACGAGACTTACCAGCTGGATGTGGAGCGCGCGGAAAACTCGCCCGGCGCACGGAATGATATTCTGGCCAAGCGCTTCAACCTGCCGATGGAAGGCTACACCTACTTCTTTACTTATGAGGAGACCCTGCGGCATCGACACCGGGACTTCTGGCAGATGCCCTGTGCCATGGGCGCTGACCTTTCGCTGGGTGACGATTTCTGCTCGTTTGACTTCCTATTCCCGCTGGAGAACGGATATTTCGGGGTAAAAACGCGGGATTACATCACCAGCTACACCCTCTCACAGCTTCCGCTGGCGATGCGGCAGAAGTACGAGGAGTTCATGAACGAAGGCACTTTGCAGGTGTTTGACGGGACTGTGCTGGACATGATGCAGGTTTACGACGACCTCGACGCCTACATCCTGCAGAGCGAGTACGACGTGCGGGCCTTTGGCTACGACCCCTACAACGCGAAGGAATTCGTGGAGCGGTGGGCGCAGGAGAACGGCCCCTTTGGCATCGAGAAGGTCATTCAGGGCGCAAGGACAGAGAGCGTACCGCTGGGCGAACTGAAGAAGCTGAGCGAACAGAGAAAGCTGCTGTTCGACGAGGCACTTATGGAGTTTGCTATGGGCAACTGCATCACGCTGGAGGACACCAACGGGAACCGGAAGCTCTACAAGCAGCGGCACGACAAGAAGATCGACGCCGTGGCGGCGCTGATGGATGCCTACGTGGCGTGGAAGCTGAACCGGGATGCATTTGAGTGAGGTTATATATGATAGGTGACTGGTGGGATCGTATCGCCCATGCAATCAGTTTGAAGTGAAGGCAGGTGAGAAATCAAAATGGACTACTGGAAATTCATGGAGCACGGGCTGTTTGGGAAGGGCAGTGCGCGGAAGCTGACATTGCAGGGAAAGTGAGGTGATGGCAAAGTGCAGGGATACAAAGATGAGCTGTACCACTGGGGCATCAAGGGCATGAAGTGGGGTGTGCGGCGATACCAGAACAAGAACGGCACCCTGACGGCGGCCGGGAAGAAGCACTACAGCGGAGACGGGAATGCAGGCGAGGACGCCGAACAGGTGGAGTATGCGCCGAAGCGCTCGGGCAAGAAAGCCGAGGATTACTCCGATGAGGAGCTGCGGGCGCGCATCAACCGGCTCCAGATGGAAAAGCAGTACCGCGACTTACAGGGGCAGACCAACATCCGGGCCGACGACCCCAACAAGGAGCTGAAGGCCGAGAAGGAGCGCTTGCAGCTCCAGAAGGACGTGAAGCAGCTGCGGAACGACGTGTACGGCGGGAAGAGCTTTGTGAAGCAGGTCATGTCGGACGCCGGAAAGCAGGTACTGACCAAGGCGACAGCGGGCGTTATGAGCTACGGCGCGAAGAAATTCGTTTCGGATGTGCTGGGCAACCCTGAACTGGCGAATGCTGTGGTGAACGGCAGTGCTGCAAAGCAGGATCAGCAGAAGAAAGACGACCAGAAATAACTGTTTGGATACTGCACGAATTTCTTGATCTGCGATAGAAAGGATAAAGATGCCTAATACCTTTGGCTCTAGGCTGAAACACGCCTGGAACGCATTTCTGAACCGGGACCCTCCCCGGGTGTACGGAGGGGGCTACAGCTACCGGCCCGACCGGCCAAGGCTGAACCGGACGACCGACCGCACCATCCTGACGGCAATTTACGCCCGGATGGCGCAGGACGCCACAGCGATCACCATAAACCACGTAAGGCTCGACGAAAACGACCGCTTCGATGCGGTGTTGGACTCGGGCCTTAATTCATGCCTGAACCTTTCGGCCAACAAGGACCAGACGGGCAGGGCTCTGCTGTACGACATCTATCTCTCCCTGCTGGACGAAGGCGTCATTGCCATCGTTCCGGTGGACATCGACGAGGACCCGGTGACGGGGGAGACAGAGATCCGGTCGATGCGGGTGGGCAAGGTGAAGGAGTGGTACCCGGACGATGTGCGGGTGGAGCTTTACAACGACAGGACCGGGCAGAAGGAAGAAGTCATCCTGCCAAAAGAGCGGGCGGCTATCGTGGAGAACCCCTTCTACTCTGTCATGAACGAGCCCAACAGCACCGTCCAGCGGCTCATCAGCAAGCTGCGCATCATGGATGCCGTGGACGAGCAGGCCGGAAGCGGAAAGCTCGACCTCATCATCCAGTTGCCCTACACCGTGAAAAGCCCTGCCCGGAAAGAACAG
>ULRY01019524.1_pt1 | contig 21847 bp, 17 predicted proteins | sample 1955941 | NCBI WGS metagenome assembly ULRY01 (sample SAMEA4835696, study PRJEB28245) | human gut metagenome | biome: gut microbiome; material: fecal sample | place: Denmark | collected 2008 | reverse complement strand
AGTGTATATGTATTCTTATCGTGCTTTTTACTTTCCGGATGCGGCATGATAGATTACCATCCATACGACGTCCGTATCAGCGGCGAAACAGAGGTCAACGCACATAATATCGAAAGAATAGAGGCAAACTGCCAAGGTAAAACGACCATACGCTTTGTGACCATGGGCGACTCACAACGATGGTACGATGAAACGGAAGATTTCGTGAAAGAGATTAATAAACGGAATGATATCGACTTCGTTATTCACGGAGGGGATATGAGTGACTTCGGACTAACCAAAGAGTTTCTCTGGCAAAGGGATATCATGAACGGACTTAACGTGCCTTATGTAACCCTTATCGGAAACCATGATTGCTTGGGGACGGGAGCAGAAACATACAAGGCGGTATTCGGTCCCACCAACTTTTCTTTCATCGCAGGTAATGTGAAATTTGTCTGCCTGAACACCAATGCGCTGGAGTATGACTACTCTGAACCTGTGCCGAACTTTACCTTTATGGAACAAGAGATTACGAGCAGGCTGGACGAGTTTGAAAAGACAGTCATTAGTATGCACGCACGCCCTTACACGGATGTATTCAACGATAATGTGGCTAAAGTATTTCAACATTATATCAGACAATACCCGGGAATACAAGTTTGCACTGCTGCTCACACCCACCATTATCAGGACGATGTGATCTTTGATGATGGAATACATTATGTTACCAGTGATTGTATGGATTACCGTACTTATCTGGTATTTACAATAACCCCGGAAAAATATGAATATGAACTGGTTAAATACTAACTATATCTTGCGCGCAGGAGTATTATCCGTACTTCTGTTACTTCCCGGTCTGATTTCAGCTACTTGTAAAGCAGATACAATCATCAACTCGTACAAGGATGATTCACTCCGTTTCATTATCAAAGATGATTCAATTATCACTTTTCGCACAGGAGATTCTATATTTACGATCATCAGAGCGGACTCTGTATTGCCGGTTGCACCGAAGCAGGTGAAACACAGTCGTTACGATAACCGGATTCACCGTTTCCGCAGTCACTGGGAACGAATTATCCCGACGCACTCCAAAATACAGTATGCCGGAAACATGGGATTGCTTTCTTTCGGTACGGGATGGGATTACGGGAAACGTAATCAGTGGGAAACGGATATATTGCTCGGATTTATACCGAAATATTCGTCAAAGAAGGCCAAAGTAACCATGACGCTCAAGCAGAACTATATGCCCTGGAGCATTAATATCGGAAAGGGCTTCTCTACGGAACCTCTTACCTGCGGGCTTTATGTGAATACCGTGTTTGGCGACCAGTTTTGGGTAAATGAGCCGGAACGTTATCCGAAAGGTTACTATGGTTTCTCCAGCAAAGTACGTTTTCATGTTTTCATGGGACAACGGTTGACATACGATATCGATCCGCAACGTAGATTTTTAGCCAAGTCGGTGACTTTTTTCTATGAAATAAGTACGTGCGACCTGTATGTTATCAGTGCAGTAAACAATAGCTATCTCCGTCCCCGTGATTATCTTAGTTTATCATTCGGATTGAAGTTCCAGTGGTTATAAAAGAATTTATGATTTATGATTTATGAATTATGATTTATAACTTACTTTTTCGTAAGTTTGCGCATTGCAAACTTAAACGAAAATGAGTAAATCAGGAACAATCATCATTGTAGACGATAATAAAGGAGTATTGACTGCCTTACAAATCCTTTTGAAAAATTATTTTTCCAAGGTTGTCACACTCTCCTCTCCTGTCACCCTGTCCAGTGTCATAAGGGAAGAAGCCCCGGAAGTAATTCTGCTGGATATGAATTTCACATCAGGCATCAACACCGGCAATGAGGGTTTATTCTGGTTGCATGAAATAAAGAAAGTACGTCCGGAACTTCCGGTCGTACTTTTTACGGCTTATGCCGACATCGAACTGGCTATCCGGGGGATTAAAGAAGGAGCAACCGACTTTATCGTCAAGCCTTGGGATAACCAAAAACTGGTGGAAACCCTGCAAGTCGCAGCAGCTTCTACGCACAACGACAAGAAAACGGACGGCAAAGAAGAAACCACCCACTCACCTATGTACTGGGGAGAAAGCAAAGTGATGCAACAACTCCGCGCACTGATTGAAAAGGTAGCCATCACTGACGCCAATATCCTGATAACGGGCGAAAACGGAACGGGGAAAGAAATGCTGGCACGAGAGATTCATGTCCTTTCCAACCGCAAATACAAAGAAATGATTGCAGTGGATATGGGAACTATCACAGAGTCTTTATTTGAAAGTGAGCTTTTCGGACACGTTAAAGGTTCTTTCCGATGCACACACCGACCGGACCGGCAAATTTGAGGCTGCCGATAATAGTACGCTGTTTCTCGATGAAATAGGCAACCTGCCTTACCACCTGCAAGCAAAGCTACTGACCGTCCTCCAACGACGAAGCATTGTGAGAGTGGGAAGCAACACGCCGATTCCCATTCATATCCGACTGATATGCGCAACCAACCGGAATCTGCAAGAAATGGTAGTGAAAGGTGAATTCCGGGAAGATTTGCTCTATCGCATCAATACCATTCATGTAGAGATTCCTCCTTTGCGGGAACGGAAAGAAGATATTATTCCATTGGCCGAAAGGTTCATGGTACGCTTTTGCAAACAATATGACAAGACATTGATGAAGTTCACTCCCGACGCTAAAGATAAATTGAAAGCACACCTTTGGTATGGTAATATCCGTGAACTGGAACACGTGATTGAAAAGGCCGTTATCATCAATGACAGTCCGCTCGTTCCCGCCGAATTGTTCCAATTATCCATTCCACGGACGGAGAGTCAGGAGAAAAGTATTTCTACGCTGGAAGAGATGGAAATGCAGATGATACGGAAAGCGCTCGACACTTGTGCAGGAAACTTATCGGCAGTAGCCGCCCAACTGGGAATAACCAGGCAGACTCTTTATAACAAGATGAAAAAGTTCGGATTATGACAGTGCAGCTTCAACAAGTAGGTGTTCAATATTGGTTCAGAGTCTTACTGACGGCACTTTTCTGTATATCGTCCGTGTGGTTCGGTATACATCAATCATACGGTTGGTTAGGAGGCAGTCTTTGTCTATTGGTTCTTAGCATACTTTGGCAAATCCGCCTTTATCGCCTCCACACCAAACAGGTGCTTTTTATGATTGATGCGCTCGAGAATAATGATAATACATTTCATTTTACCGAAGAAAACGGTACTCCCGAAAGCAAAGAAATAAACCGAGCGCTCAACCGCGTGGGACATATCTTATATAGCGTGAAAGCTGAAACAGCCCAGCAAGAGAAATACTACGAACTGATTCTCGACTTTGTCAGTACAGGATTAGTAGTGCTCAATGACAATGGAGCCGTTTATCAGAAGAACAAAGAAGCACTCCGTATTTTAGGGCTGAACGTGTTTACACATATCCGCCAATTGAGTCAGGTGGATGCGCAGCTTATGGAGAAAATAGAGAACTGTCGTCCGGGTGACAAACTACAAGTCATATTTCACAATGAACGGGGAACGATTAACTTATCCATCCGTGTGTCGGAAATCAATGTACGCAAAGAGCATCTGTGCATTCTTGCCCTGAATGATATCAATACCGAACTGGATGAAAAAGAAATAGATTCATGGATCCGGCTGACACGGGTGCTGACACATGAGATTATGAACTCTGTGACTCCCATCACTTCCCTCTGCGATACGCTTCTTTCAATATCAGCGGGTAAAGACGAAGAGGTGAATCACGGATTGCAGACAATCAGTACGACCGGAAAAGGGTTGCTTGCCTTTGTAGAATCATACCGGCAATTCACACGCATACCGACACCGGAACCCTCCTTGTTCTATGTGAAAGCATTCATAGAAAGAATGGTTGAACTTGCCTGTCATCAGCATCCATGCGAACATATTCGTTTCCACACAGAGATTACTCCTGCGGACTTAATCGTATATGCAGATGAGAATCTTATTTCACAGGTAGTTATCAATCTTTTAAAGAACGCAATTGAGGCAATCGGCAATCAGCCGGATGGGAGAATTGAGTTGAAGACGTCCTGCAATGACATGGAAGAAATATGGATTGAGATAAAGAACAATGGTCCCGAAATCCCAGCGGAAATAGCAGAACATATCTTCATTCCTTTCTTCACCACCAAAGAAGGTGGTAGCGGAATCGGGCTTAGTATCTCCCGCCAAATCATGCGCCTTTCGGGAGGAAGCCTTACATTACTACGGGAGAAAGAGACAACGTTTATTTTAAAATTCAAATAACGATTGATATATGATACCTACACTAGTCAACAATCCGCTATTCCGGGGAATCACTCCGAAAAGACTTCTTGCCGATCTGGAAGAGATCAGTTTTCATACACGTTCTTATAAGAAAGGAGAAATCCTGGCGCGACAGGGAGATGTGTGCAACCGTCTTGTCATCCTGACCAAAGGAAGTGTGCGTGGAGAAATGATTGACTATTCGGGACGTCTTATCAAGGTAGAAGATATAACTGCTCCCAGAGCGATTGCCCCTCTGTTCCTGTTCGGTGAGCAGAACCGCTATCCGGTGGAGGTGACTGCCAATGAACCGACAGAGGTGATCGAGCTTCCTAAACCAAGTGTTTTGAGTTTGTTCCGCAAGAACGAGCAGTTTTTGGAAAACTATATGAATCTCTCCGCCAATTATGCACGGACTTTATCAGATAAACTTTTCTTCATGTCATTTAAGACCATTCGTCAGAAACTTGCCTCCTACCTGCTCCGCCTGTACAAACAGCAACAACAGACACATATCACCCTCGACCGTTCGCAACAGGAGTTGAGTGATTACTTCGGAGTCTCCCGCCCTTCCCTCGCCCGCGAACTGGCACACATGCAGGAAGACGGACTATTGATAGCAGATCGTAAACATATCACTATTTTACAGAAAGAAGAACTGGTCCGGCTCATCCAATAATGCTCCGATTTAAAAATCATTTATCTAATTGTGAGTATTTGAGATAAAATATTCATTGTTGTAACATTGGTTACAGAATCACCTGAAACCTTTCCTCTACTTTTGCGTTCAATAAATAAACTGTTGGACTAATTAAAAACGTAAAAGTTATGAGTATGTTCTGTTATCAATGTCAAGAAACCGCAATGGGTACGGGGTGTACCTTAAAAGGTGTATGCGGTAAAACTTCCGAAGTGGCTAACCTGCAAGACCTGCTGCTTTTTGTAGTACGTGGAATTGCTGTCTACAACGAACATCTGCGTAAAGAGGGACAGTCTTCCGAACAAGCAGACAAATTTATCTATGATGCTTTGTTCATCACCATCACTAACGCCAATTTTGATAAAGTAGCGATCACCGAAAAAATCAAAGAAGGACTGAAACTGAAAAAGGAACTTGCCGGTAAGGTAAAGATCGAAAATGCTCCTGACGAATGTCTTTGGGATGGAAACGAAGAGGAATTTGAAGAAAAATCAAAAACGGTCGGTGTGCTTCGCACGCCTAACGAGGATATACGCTCACTAAAAGAACTCGTACACTATGGCCTGAAAGGAATGGCTGCCTACGTAGAGCATGCGCATAACCTGGGTTATCAGTCACCGGAGATATTTGCTTTCATGCAGCACGCATTGTCCGAATTGACCCGCAATGATATTACTGTGGAAGAATTGGTTCAATTAACGCTGGAAACAGGAAAACATGGAGTATCGGCAATGGCACAGCTGGACAAGGCAAATACGAGCAGTTACGGTAATCCGGAAATCTCACAAGTGAATCTTGGTGTCCGTAATCATCCGGGTATATTGATAAGCGGACATGATTTAAAAGACCTCGAAGAGTTGCTGGAGCAAACGGAAGGTACAGGGGTAGATGTATATACGCACAGTGAAATGCTGCCTGCGCACTATTATCCTCAACTAAAGAAGTATAAGCATCTGGCAGGAAACTACGGAAATGCCTGGTGGAAACAAAAAGAGGAATTTGAAAGTTTCAACGGTCCGATCCTGTTTACAAGTAACTGTATTGTTCCGCCACGTGCGAATGCCAGCTACAAAGACCGCATTTACATCACAGGAGCCTGCGGTCTGGAAGGCGCGCATTATATCCCCGAACGCAAAGATGGAAAACCGAAAGATTTTTCTGCCCTGATTGCTCATGCTAAACAATGCCAGCCACCCGTAGCCATCGAAAACGGAACACTCATCGGTGGATTCGCTCATGCACAGGTGACGGCTTTAGCGGATAAAGTGGTGGATGCCGTGAAAAGTGGAGCCATCCGTAAGTTCTTTGTAATGGCAGGATGCGACGGACGTATGAAGAGCCGTGAATATTATACGGAATTTGCTCAAAAGCTACCCGGTGATACAGTGATTCTTACGGCAGGTTGCGCCAAGTACAGATACAATAAATTAGCTTTAGGTGATATCAACGGTATTCCGAGAGTATTGGATGCGGGACAATGTAACGACAGTTACTCACTGGCTGTAATCGCTCTAAAACTGAAAGAAATCTTCGGGTTGGACGATGTGAATCAGTTACCTATCGTATACAACATTGCATGGTACGAACAAAAGGCGGTCATTGTTTTATTGGCATTGCTGGCTTTAGGAGTGAAACATATTCATTTAGGACCTACTCTTCCCGCTTTCCTTTCACCGAATGTAAAGAACGTATTGATCGAGCAATTTGGGATCGGAGGTATCAGTACAGTGGATGAAGATATTGTGAAGTTTCTATCATAAATGATAAGGGAACAGAAGGGTATTTTACAGGCAAATTTCCTTCTAAAAGATAGTGACGGTATATGATAAGGATAGTGACGCTATACGGTAATGATACCGTCACTATTTCCATCATATACCGTCACTATCTTTTTTATATATAACCGGGAATCCTGCGTTTATTCTTTCTTCTCGAATACCGGCTTCCTTTTATAGTGATTTCCTTTTTTAATCTTCTTTGGGCAATATCAAATTGAGAACTACTCCTACCAAAGCTGCCAATCCGATACCGGACAAAGAAAAATCACCCCAGCTAAAAGCAGCGCCACCAATCCCGACAGTCAGTGTCAAAGACACGATAACGATATTTCTTGTACGGCTCAAATCAATACAGTTATTCACAAGATTACCAATACCCGCACAGGCAATCGTCCCGAAAAGCAACAGCATAATGCCACCCAGTACCGCACTAGGTATGGATCTTAGTAATGCGCTGATTTTACCGATAACGGAGAACAAGATAGCAGAGATGGCAGCTATTCGGACCACTTGCGGATTGGTAATCTTTGTTAATGACATGGCTCCTGTCACTTCCGAATAAGTAGTCACAGGAGGACCACCCAGCAATCCGGCACAGAGACAAGCCAGACCATCACCCAATAAGGTGCGGTGCAATCCCGGGTCTTTCACGAAATCTTTTCCCGTAACCGTATTCACCACATAGACATCACCAATATGCTCTATCACCGGAGCAATAGCTACCGGAATCATAAATAACACCGGCTCCCATGAGAATTTAGGAAAGACAAACTGCGGCAATCCAATCCAAGCGGCATCTCTGACACCGGACAAATCCAAACCATAGAAGAGCCATGCAGCCAGATACCCCACTACAATTCCACAGAAAATAGGTATCAGCTTCAAAAGTCCTTTAGCTTTCATCGAAACAACAACCGCAGTCACCAATGAAAGGAGAGCCAGCACCCAGTTCTCTTTTGCCATATTCACTCCTGTTCCCGCCAATGATAAACCTATCAGAATAATGACAGGTCCTATGACAACAGGAGGAAACAACCGTTCAATCACCCGCACTCCCTGCCATTTGACAAGCGCACTCATCACAAAGTAAACTAATGCAACTCCAACCATGCCGGATAAAGCGCCGGGCAGCCCATAAAGTTCTGTCGCTTTAATGATAGGCGCAATAAATGCGAAACTACTCCCCAAAAAGATAGGAACCTTTCCACGCGTAACGGCATGAAAGATAAGCGTACCAATACCTGCTGTAAACAGAGCTGTCGAAGGATCGAGCCCTACCAATAACGGCACGAGTACCGTAGCTCCGAAAGCCACAAACAAGAATTGTACCCCCACCACCCCTTTCCTCAAAGGTGTAAGATTATTTGAATCCATAAGTATAATGTAGATTAATCTCTGCAAAATTAGTCTTTTTAGACAATTTAACTCCCTTTTTTCACAAAAATACATCTAAAAAGGGGTTTTATTTGTTGTTAATAATGTGTAACTTCGCACGGTGAGAATTAAAACGACAATTTTATAACTTTATAATATATTGCCTATGATATTTACAGCAGAAAACACCCTACTTATCGGTTCTATCTTACTTTTCGTCAGCATTGTTGTTGGAAAAACCGGATATCGCTTTGGAGTACCTACCTTATTATTGTTCCTCGTAGTAGGAATGTTGTTTGGAAGTGACGGCCTCGGCCTGCAATTCCACGACGCGAAAGACGCGCAGTTTATCGGTATGGTCGCTCTTAGCATTATCCTTTTCTCGGGAGGTATGGATACGAAATTCAGAGAAATCAAACCTATTTTAGGTCCCGGTATCGTGCTTTCCACTGTCGGAGTACTGCTCACAGCTCTTTTCACCGGGCTCTTTATCTGGTGGATATCAGGTATGAGCTGGTCTAATATTTATTTACCTATCACCACTTCCCTGCTTTTGGCCTCTACCATGTCGTCTACGGACTCGGCTTCGGTGTTCGCCATTCTCCGTTCACAGAAGATGAATTTAAAGCACAACCTCCGTCCCATGCTGGAACTGGAGAGCGGAAGTAATGACCCGATGGCCTATATGCTTACCATTGTCCTGATACAGTTTATTCAATCGTCTGGTATGGGAGTCGGAGCTATCGTAGGCTCTTTTGCCATCCAGTTTATCGTCGGTGCGGCTGCCGGATATGTACTCGGAAAGCTCGCAATCCGAATGTTGAATAAGCTCAATATTGACAATCAGGCCTTATATCCTATCTTATTACTTGCATTTGTATTTTTCACTTTCTCCATCACCGACTTACTGAAAGGTAACGGATACCTTGCCGTATATATCGCTGGTATCATGGTGGGAAACAATAAAATCATGCACCGTAAGGATATCTACACCTTTATGGACGGACTGACCTGGTTGTTTCAAATCATCATGTTCCTTTGCCTGGGATTGCTTGTCAATCCGCACGAGATGTTGGAAGTAGCTGCTGTGGCATTGTTGATTGGTGTCTTTATGATTATTATCGGCCGACCGTTAAGCGTATTCCTTTGTTTGCTTCCATTCCGGAAAATTACGATGAAATCACGTATTTTCGTCTCTTGGGTAGGATTGCGCGGTGCAGTTCCTATTATCTTTGCCACCTATCCGGTAGTGGCGGGCGTAGAGGGTTCGAACCTCATCTTCAACATTGTTTTCTTTATTACCATCGTGTCATTGGTGGTACAGGGAACAACGATTTCTTTCGTAGCCCGGATCTTGAATCTTTCCAAACCACTGGAAAAAACAGGAAATGATTTCGGAGTGGAACTCCCGGAAGAAATAGACTCTGATCTTAGTGATATGACTATTACTAAAAGTATGCTGGAAGAAGCAGATACATTGAAAGATATGAATCTCCCGAAAGGCACGCTGGTAATGATTGTGAAGCGCGGAGATGAGTTCCTGATTCCCAACGGAACACTGAAACTGCATGAAGGAGATAAACTGCTGCTCATCTCCGAAAAATCCAAAGAAGAAGAGACTGATTCTGACTAACATCCGAAAAGATTGATTCTATACACTATAACTGATTCGTCTCCACGCATGAAGCCTCTTGTCTCTACAAGACACTCGTTTCTTCTTCATGCGTGGAGACGAAATGTTTTAAATAGGCCAATAGACTAGTTTTAAGGAAGAAACACGAAAACGCCTTAGCAAGCCGTAAAAATTGTTCATCCCCCTCCGTTAATTAACCGTAAAACTTGAATTTAAAATTCGGTTTACATCAGCGAAGTATTAATTTTGCGCAGTTTTAAACTAAATGTGCAAAAATCGAATGGAACAAGAACATCAGTTCATTGATTATATTGAGCAAAGCATCATCAAAAACTGGGACAAGGATGCCTTAACTGACTATAAAGGAATTACCCTTCAATATAAGGATGTAGCGCGTAAAATCGCTAAATTTCACATTGTCTTGGAAAGTGCCGGCATCCAGCCGGGAGATAAAATTGCCGTTTGCGGACGTAACAGTGCTCATTGGGCGGTTACTTTCCTGGCAACGATTACTTATGGAGCTGTTATTGTTCCTATTTTGCATGAATTCAAGGCAGATAATATTCATAATATCGTCAACCATTCCGAAGCCAAATTACTTTTTGTCGGTGACCAAGCCTGGGAAAATTTGAATGAGGACGCCATGCCTTTATTAGAGGGTATTGCTTTACTAACAGATTTCTCACCATTAGTATCACGCAACGAGAAACTCACTTATGCTTTTGAACACCGGAATGCAATATATGGTCGACAATATCCCAAGAACTTCCGCCCGGAACATATTTGCTACCGGAAGGATCATCCTGAAGAACTGGCTATTATCAATTATACTTCCGGCACCACAGGTTACTCTAAAGGAGTGATGCTCCCCTATCGCAGTCTTTGGTCAAATGTGGCTTACTGCTTCGAGATGCTTCCCGTTAAACCGGGCGATCATATCGTTTCCATGTTGCCTATGGGACATGTGTTCGGTATGGTATATGATTTCCTTTACGGATTTTCTGCAGGTGCGCACATCTATTTCCTGACGCGCATGCCGTCTCCGAAAATCATTTCTCAATCTTTCTCTGAAATCAAGCCAAGAGTGATCTCTTGTGTGCCATTGATTGTGGAAAAGATTATTAAGAAAGATATTCTTCCTAAAGTAGACAGCACAATCGGTAAGTTATTGCTTAAAGTGCCTATCGTGAATGATAAAATCAAATCGCTGGCACGGCAGGCCGCCATGGAAATCTTCGGTGGAAACTTTGACGAGATTATTATCGGAGGCGCTCCTTTCAATGCTGAAGTTGAGGCCTTCCTTAAAAAGATAGGATTCCCCTATACAATCGCTTACGGTATGACTGAATGTGGTCCTATCATTTGCTCCAGTCGTTGGGAAACGCTGAAACTTGCTTCTTGCGGAAAGGCAACCAGCCGGATGGAAGTCCGTATTGACTCGCCGGACCCGGAAACGCATGCCGGAGAAATCGTATGCAGAGGAATGAACATGATGCTGGGCTATTACAAAAATCCGGAAGCTACCGCGCAAATTATCGATGCTAACGGCTGGCTGCATACCGGTGACCTCGGCACGTTGGATGAAGAAGGTTACGTAACAGTTCGCGGACGTAGCAAAAACCTGCTTCTCACCTCTAGCGGACAGAACATCTATCCGGAAGAAATTGAAAGCAAGCTGAATAATATGCCGTATATTGCAGAATCACTGATTGTCTTACAGCATGAAAAGCTGGTAGCAATGATTTATCCGGATTTCGATGACGCTTTCGCTCATGGATTGCAGCAGACGGACATTCAGAAAGTGATGGAACAAAACCGTATCGAGTTGAATCAACAGCTTCCTAACTATTCTCAAATAAGCAAGATAAAGATCCATTTCGAGGAATTTGAAAAGACTGCGAAAAAGTCAATCAAACGCTTTATGTATCAGGAAGCAAAGGGATAATTATCCCGGATAGCGCGATAAGTATCCTTGCAATTTCAGAAAAACAGTACAACTCAAAAAGGAGAAACACTTAAATGTAGGGCGAATTTCTTTCTTCAGATGCCAGGAAAAAAGTATCTTTGCGCATAAACAATCTGAATGATGGCAAAGATATTATTAGTTGAAGATGAAATAAACATCGCCTCTTTCATTGAACGGGGGTTAAAAGAGTTCGGACATACGGTAACCGTCTGTCATGACGGAAACGCTGGTTGGAAAATCCTTCAGGATGAACCTTTCGACCTTTTGATACTGGACATTATCATGCCGAAAATAAACGGTTTGGAACTTTGCCGGCTTTATCGGCAGACGTTCGGGTACCAGTCTCCTGTTATCATGCTGACAGCCTTGGGTACAACAGAAGATATCGTTAAAGGACTGGATGCGGGAGCAGATGATTATCTCGTCAAGCCATTCAGTTTCCAAGAACTGGAAGCACGCATCAAGGCCTTGTTAAGACGCAATAAAGAAGTAACCTCCAATCTGCTGACTTGTGATAATCTGATATTGGATTGCAATACCCGAAGAGCTAAAAGAGGCAATATAGATATTGATCTCACCGTCAAAGAATATCGTCTGCTCGAATATTTCATGACTCACCAAAGGGTTGCGCTCTCACGCATCACCCTGCTCAAAGATGTGTGGGACAAGAACTTTGATACCAATACCAATATCGTAGATGTTTATGTAAACTATCTCCGGGTAAAGATAGACCGTGACTTTGATAAAAAGCTGATTCACACAGTCGTAGGATTAGGATATATCATGAATACTTAAACTCACCAACTATCCCGGCTATGAAAATAGGTTCCAAAATAGCTTTTTTCTATACCTTAATCAGTGTGTTGACCACTGTCATTATCATTGCTGTATTTTATATTTTCAGTACACAGTATATCAATAAGCTCTATGCTTCCTACCTGCGTGAAAAAGCCTACCTGACTGCACAGAAGCACTGGGAAAAGGATGAAGTGGACGAACAGAGTTACCAGATTATCCAACGAAAATATGATGAACTCCTGCCCGAAGCTCATGAGATTCTTCTCAACATGGACAGTCTTTCTGAAGTGCGTGATACGTTGAATAAGTATCTCACGCAACACCAGCAAACACTTCTACTGGCAGGGAAAGACAGTATTCCTTTTTCTTTTAAATATAAGGACCAGTTGGGAGCCGCCCTTTATTATCCGGATAATGAAGGGAATTTCATCGTACTTGTCATGTCCCGGAATGCCTACGGAACAGAAATCAAGGAACATCTGTTGTTACTTTCCATTTTCCTCGTTTTAGCCAGTTCCATCCTGATCTTTTTCATCGGGAAAATATATTCCGGTCGTATTTTGGTTCCGCTGCAACACATACTAAAGGAGTTGAAAAGAATACGGGCCAACAGTCTGAATCGTCGGCTAAAGACTACCGGAAACAATGACGAGCTGGAGGAGATGATAAAAACATTAAATAGTATGCTCGACCGTTTGGATAGTGCTTTCAAGGCAGAGAAATCCTTTGTAAGCCATGCTTCGCACGAGTTGAACAATCCGATTACTGCTATTCAGGGAGAATGTGAAATCAGTCTGCTCAAAGAAAGAAGTACCGGAGAATACATTGAATCCCTGCAACGAATTTCTTCGGAAAGCAAACGGTTGTCCAGCCTGATCCGCCACCTTCTTTTTCTTTCGCGGCAGGAAGAAGAACTCCTGAAAAATAATGTGGAAGAGATCATTCTATCTGATATATTGAAAGGGTTGACCGGTTCTACTGAAAGAATCCGTCTCCACTTGGAAGCAACAGAACAACAAGCTGTTGTTAAGGCTAATCCTTATCTGTTAAAGATAGCATTGAAAAATATAATTGATAACGCATGTAAATACTCCGATAAGGAAGTAAATGTGGCTCTCTATCGGGAACAGCAACAAGTCATTCTTGAGGTGGAAGATCAGGGAATCGGTATTCCGCAAGAAGAAATAGAGCATATTTTCCAGTCTTTCTATCGGTGTAGTAACACCCGGGATTATGCCGGACAAGGTATCGGACTTAGTCTGACTTTGAAAATCATTTCTGCTTATCATGGAAAGCTGGATATATCTTCAGAAATAGAAAAAGGAACAAAAGTACGGGTGATTTTTTAATTCACCCTTCTTTTATCCCTTTCTCACTCTACCTACTGAAAACTACAAATTTAATCTATGAGCGTTTTTTCCACAGAATAGAAATGAACTAAATACGTCTTTGCAATAACTTTCCGTTTTTATCATATAACATTCGTTCATATACCACTTCTACGATGAGAGGAAAGACAAACAAGGCAAAGAAAGTCGCTCCTATCAATCCGCCGATAATAACAATTGCCAACGGACGCTGTGATTCCGAACCAATTCCATGACTCATGGCAGCAGGCAACAAACCGATAGCCGCCATTGCCGCTGTCATAATCACAGGGCGGATACGTGAGCGTACTCCTTCTTTCGTGGCCTCCTCCAAAGGAGAACCCAGTTTCAGATTCGCCTTGATGTCGGAAATCATAATCACGCCGTTCTGAATACAAATACCGAACAAGGCAATGAAACCGATACCTGCAGAAATGGAGAAGTTGAAGCGTGTTATCAGAAGGGCCACAATACCGCCCACGGCAGCAAATGGTACATTCAGCAATACCAGTCCGGCATCCCGCGCATTAGAAAACAGAATAAACAGGATGATAAAGATGATAGCAATACTGATGGGAACCACTTGTGCCAAGCGTTTCGTGGCACGTTGCTGGTTCTCGAAATCACCTGTCCATTTCAGCGAATATCCTGCCGGAAGATGTACGGATGCATTCACTTTTTTCTGTGCCTCGGCAACTGCCGTACCCATGTCACGGCCTCTCACCGAGAACTTCACTGCACAGAAGCGTGCATGATTATCACGGAAAATAAGTAATGGTCCCGTAATGGTCGTTATATCTGCCAGTTCCTTGATAGGCACCATTGTACCATCCATTGCCGGAACCAGTATCTTACCTATCTCCTCTTCATTCTGGCGGAATTGCTCGCTATACCTTACCATGATATTGAATTTCCGTTCGTCCTCATACAACAATGAAGCCGATTTTCCACCAATAGCCATCTCGATAATCGATTGCACATCTTCCTTAGCAACGCCATAACGCGCCAACTGACCTTCATTCAGCTCTATACGAAGTTCCGGCTGACCGATATTCCGAATCACACCCAAGTCTTCAATTCCTTGAACCGTGCCCAGGATTTTCTCAATCTGCACCGCATATTTCTCCGACTCATACAAGTCTTTACCAAACACCTTCACCGCAATAGACCCTTTCACACCGGAAGCAGCTTCCTCTACATTATCAGTAATCGGCTGTGAGAAATTGAAGTCAATGCCGGGGTAAATGGATAAATCCTCCTGCATTTTATCGATCAGTTCCATTTTAGTCAGTTTACTCTCCCATTCCTTTTCAGGGTATATATCAACGTGAAACTCGATATTATAGAATCCGGTAGCATCTGTTCCGTCATTCGGTCGTCCGGTCTGTGACAGGACTTGACGTACTTCCGAAAACGTTAATAGCTTCCTTCTCATTTTATTGGCAAGCGTCACCGATTCATCCAGCGAAATGCTTTGTGGCAAGGTGGCACGAATATAGATAGACCCCTCATTCAACTGTGGAAGAAACTCCGTACCCAAGAAAGAGAAAAGCCATAATCCGACACCTGCTATGACCGTTGCCAGTCCGATAGTCAGTTTCCTGTGCACATAGAATAAATCAAAAAGAGCCGTACACTTCGCATTGATAAAACGGACAAAACGATTATTCTTCTCACGCACATTCTTTTTCAGCAGCATAGACGACATTACCGGCACCAGTGTCAGCGTAAAGATCAAAGCTCCTAACAGTGCAAAACCCAGCGTATAGGCCAAGGGAGAGAACATCTTTCCTTCTACCTTCTGGAAAGAGAAGATAGGAATCAACGCGGTTATGATAATCAATTTGGAGAAGAAAACTGCTTTCGCCTTGTCTTTTGCGGTGTTACGGATCAATCCCATTTTGGACATGACATTAAATGCCGGCATTCCTACTTGCCTTGCCTTCTTGTCCAAAGCCACAAACACTCCTTCCACCATCACCACTGCCCCATCAATAATGATACCGAAGTCAATGGCTCCCATAGAAAGCAGATTGGCGGACATTCCCATCACCCGTAGACAGATAAAAGCGAATAGAAGGGCTAATGGGATAACGACAGCAACAATCACGGTAGTCCGCCAATCTGCCATAAAAATCAATACAATAAACGTAACCAATAAAATCCCTTCGTTCAGATTATGTGTCACCGTCTTTACCGCCAGATTCACCAAATCCTCCCGGTCATAGAATGAAACAATTTTCACATCTTTGGGAAGTATATTCTGATTCAAGTCTTCTATTTTATCTTTCAGGTTTGCAATCACCTCGCCCGGATTCTCCCCTTTCCGCATGACTACAATGCCTTGTACCACATCATCTTCATCCATTCGTCCTACCTGGCCGAGACGGGGCAAACAGGATTCGTGTACATCAGCAAGATTCTTCACCAAAATCGGAGTGCCGTTGATGTTTTTCACTACGATGTTTCTCAATTCTTCCAAGTCGTTAATCAGACCAATTCCACGAACAACATAAGCTTGCGAACTCTTGGTGATGACATCTCCTCCTACATTGATGTTACTTTTGGCTATCGCGTCATAAAGCTCCAAAGAAGTAATTCCATAGTTAATCAACTGGTGAGGATTCACGCTTACCTCAAATGTTTTCACCTCTCCACCGAAGCTCACAATATCCGCTACGCCGGATACCGAACGGAGATTACGCTCAATCACCCAATCCTGGATTGTTTTCAGCTCCCGCACACTACGTTTATCACTACGGAGTGTATAACGAAATATTTCTCCCGTCGGGCCATATAACGGTTGCACTTCCGGAGTTACCCCGTCAGGAAGATCGGCGTCATTCAATAAATTATATACCTGTTGACGGGCGGTGAAATCATCCACACGATCTTCGAACATCACATTGATTACAGAAAGTCCGAAAAGAGTGGTAGAACGAATATCCGTTTTCTTCTGAACAGGATTCATGGCAATCTCAACAGGAATGGTGATAAACTTCTCTACCTCTTCCGCACTACGTCCCGGCCATTGCGTGATAATCGTCACTTTCGTATTCGTCACATCCGGGAAAGCATCTATCGGAGTATGTTTAAAAGAAACAGCTCCGGCTATAACGGCAATCGCTGTACAGAAGAAAATAAAAAACTTATTCTTCAGCGAGAAAGCCACTATATTATCTATGAATTTGTGCATACTATTTTCTGTTTTTAATCTGCATTCAACGCATTATATACCAACAACACATTATTATTCAGCACCCTGTCCCCCTCGGAAAGCCCGGAACGGATATAACACTCCTTGCTCAACTGTTTGTATACATCTACCTCTTTCACCTGCAAACGCTGATCCGGCTCTACTACAACAACATAGTTTTTCCCTCCTTCAAACACCAGCGCATGAGAATCGATACGAGGCATGGAAGTTCCATCTGCCTTGCACTTCACACTTACATTCGTAAACATCCCCAGCTTCAACAGATACTCTTCATTCTTTAATTTGATACGGACATTCATTGTTTTACTTTCGCTATTCAGCAAATGATATACCTTATCAATAGTGCCGGCAAACATCTTATCCGGATAGGCCAATGTAGAAATGCGTACAGAAGCACCTTCAGAAACTTTACTGATATCGCTTTCATACACATCTGCCATCACCCATACGTCCGACAACCCCGAAATCGTGAACAACTCTTCACTCTGATCCGGACGCAACTGCATATCCCTGCTGATTTGTTTCTCCACAATAAAACCCGAAACAGGAGATTTCAACTGATAATAAGCATTTCCGGAGAAATTATAAATGGAAAAGACTTCCTTTATCCTTCTTTCTTCGGCTTCGGCACTCGTCAACTCCTGCTTTGCCTGAAGCACATCTTTATCCGAAGCCATGCCGGAATTATACATATCCTGCGTAGCATCCATGTTTCTGCGGGCGAGCAACAGTTGTTGTTCCGCTTCTTTCAATTGTTTCTCATAGTCCGCCACTTCTCCACTGCGGATGACTGCCAGTACATCTCCTTTACGAACATAATCTCCTATTTCTGCTTTCAGTTCCGTCACCGTACCTCCAAACATCGGATATACATGCGCTACCTGATTTTCATTAAAAGTGACCCGTCCGTTCAATGTCAGTTCATCAATCACTTCTTGAACGTGAACCGTATCGACAGATACAATTCTCAACAAGCTATCTGTCAGGCATAAAGCAGTCGGTTCAACATTCGGTTGTTCTCCTTTACCGGAGCATGCTCCCAATACGGTAGTAAGCAATATGCAAGGAAGGAATTTATTCCAGTTCATAGTCTTTGATAATTTATGAATATTAGTAGTTTAATATATTTTGCCCGATAGTTGTATTCAGGTTTTCCATCGCGAGGAAAACATCTTTCTTTATTTCATGCAACTGAATACAGGTTTCCTTATAACTGTCATAATAATCGATAAACTCCAGCAAGCTGATATTCCGCTTGGTAAAGTTTTCATTCACTCCTGTTATCAGTTTCTCAAAATTACGTTCCAAATCCATATTGGTAGATTGGTAAAGCTGAACTGCTTTTTCCAGTGAAGCATAAGCGGTATAAAGTTCCATATCTGCACGATTAGCAGCATTTTCCTGTTCCGCTCCTGCCTGTTGAATACTAAAACGGGCTGCCTTTATATTTCCCTGATTGCGATTGAAAATAGGTACTGACAAGCTCACTCCTACCGCAAAATAGTTATTGATAAAGTTTCCGGCACGGTCATAGTTCCCTTTCACCGAGAACTCCGGAAATGCCATCGATTTCTGCAATTTCAGATTGGCACGGGAAGCACTTACCGTACTTCTGGCAATCTTCAAGTCGGGACGTTCATTTACCATCGCTTTCAAATCAGCAAACGATAATTGAGACAAATCCAATTGCTTCAACACCTCTTCGTCCAGTGATAACTTAACCGTAGTATCTCCCGGAAGATTTAACAAGACATTCAGTTCTCCTCTAAGAGTCAGCAACTCGTTTTCCCGTTCGTTCTTCTCTTTCTTCAGCGAAAATAGCATAGATTCCAAACGAGACATTTCCATCAATGAGATATTTCCTTTCTCCTGTTGCAGCTTCATTCCGGCAAGCAGTTCTTGCAGAGAGTTCACTTCTTTCTCGTAGATGGATATGGATTTCGAAAGAAAATAGACTTGCACAAACTTCTCATTCAACTCCTGACGGAGTGTTCTCATCACCTCTTCAAACTGATATTCCGCTATTTCCTTATTGATTTTTTCCAGCTTTATCTGCTTGTTTCGCTGTCCGGCAAGGCGAATGACCTGTTCAACCTCCACAACCGTTTCACCCTCCTTACCAAAATCAAAATACTTTCCGTTCAGGCGGTTATAGACATTCTGTTCCAGCGAGATGACCGGATTCTCAAATAACCTGGCTTGCAGCACTTGTGCCTGTGCCATATCAATGTTATACCGTTCGGCTATCAGCGATAAGTTACGTTCCAGGAAACGTTGTTCCGCCTCTTTCAGCGTTAATGTTCCTGTGGTAGCCTGTTGCGCACATATTCCTCCTGTCAGCAGAAGAAAAAAAGAAATTAAAAATTCTCTGTTCATTACTATATTTATCTTTATTACCTTATCGTAGTTGTCGCAGCAAAATTACAATTCTGCAACCGGAGAAACGGAAAAAAACGATTATAAGCCTCTCATATCAGATTAGAATTTGATTAGAAAAGAGCCATAAAGGAAGAATTGTAAACACAACAGGAAAAATGGCCAGCCTTCTTTCATTCCAACTCCCCTATCTTTGCAGGAGAGAAAATAAAACGAATCATTAAAAAATAGTAGGATATATGAAAATAATAAATTTAACCAAAGATAGTTTTGTAGAGAAAGTAGCAGATTATCAGTCTTATCCTGACAGTTGGAACTTCAAAGGGAATAAACCTTGCCTGGTCGATTTTCATGCACCCTGGTGTGTCTATTGCAAAGCATTATCGCCTATATTAGACCAATTGGCAAAAGAATACGAAGGTAAATTAGATATTTATAAAGTGGACGTCGATCAGGAACCGGAACTGGAAAGCGCATTTAAGATTCGTACCATTCCCAATCTGTTACTTTGCCCGTTGAACGGCAAACCGACAATGAAATTAGGCACTATGAATAAAGCCCAATTGAAAGAATTAATAGAAACCAGTTTACTTTCAGAATAGAAAAACATCGAAAGTCCGGAAAGTTCCTTATGACGATAGACTGGTAAACTACCAGGCTTTTGATATAATACAGAACATTTACTGTTATAATAAGAGGCTGAAAAGCCTTGATCTTATAAAATGCCCCTTACTAGAACTAAACTGAACTCCTAAAATTTTGTATCCAACTTTTGGGATTCAGTTTAGTTCTTAGTAAAGGGCATTTTTCTTTTAGGAAGTCTCCGGACGGCATCTTCCCTTTCAATGGTTATTTATGCAACAGATTATCAGTTCCCGGAACGATCTTTCCCATTGACCATACGCAACGTACATTCAGTTCTTTGTCAAGAATCACAATATCAGCATCCTTACCCTTTGCTAACGCCCCTTTACGATCACTCACTCCAATTAAACGGGCAGGAGTTTCAGAAGCCATACGCACAGCATCTTCCAAAGGAATATTGGCTTTCTTTACCATGGTGCGAACCAACACATCCATCGTAGCCAAACTACCGGCCAACGCAGAATGATCCGCCATCTTGCATACGCCATCCTCTATGATATAACGAGGATCAATCGGTTCATTCCCTTCATAAGCGGCATATGCCAAAGCATCGGTAACAAGGCAGGTATTCTCCACGCCTTTCAACTTATAAACCAGTTTCAGGATAGTGGCAGGCAAGTGAATACCGTCCGCAATCACTTCCACAGTCATTCCATCCGTCAGATACACACTTTCCACTGTACCCTCATATTTATATTCACGACGTTTATGGAAACCCGGCATCGCATTATAGAAATGAGCAGCATGAGAAAATCCTACTGCAAATGCAGCTTTAATTTCATCATATTCGGCTTCGGTATGTGTAACAGCAGTCATAATTCCTTTCGAACGGGTATACTTTGCAAAATCATGTGCACCGGGCAGTTCGGGACTAATATCCCAACGTCTGATACAAGACGTACGCTCCAACAAAGGAATATATTCATTTTCATCCGGAGTTTTCAGAAAACCGTCATACTGCGTACCCGCCATCTTCGGATTCAGATATGGGCCTTCGATATGCAGACCGAGAATCGGAGAATCCTTCTCTTTCATCAAGTGCTCACATACATCGACTGCCTGGTAGAGTCTTTCGAATGAAGTAGAGGACAAAGTAGGAAATATACCGGTAGCACCATGTTTCAGATGTGCATTGGTTGCGGTGCGGAAAGCCTCTTCCGTTGCTTCCGTATAATCATGCCCACCACCTCCATGTGCATGCATACTTACGAATCCGGGCACTATCGTCATCCCTCTGGCATCAATAACCGTTGCACCGATAACCGCTAAATCACTATTAGTTACCTCTAATATTTTTCCATCACAAATCAATACGGAACCATCTTTCAACCAGCCTTGCGGGGTAAGTATTCTTCCGTTTATTATTTGAGTCAACATAGTCTTTGTTATTTATTAGATTTAAAACAGTTTGTTGGTGCCTTCCACCAGTTCTCCCATTGCCCATACAGCTCTCACATTCAGGTCTCTGTCCAAGGCAATTATATCAGCATCCTTGCCACGCTCCAGCGTTCCTTTACGGTCGAGCACTCCCATAATCCGTGCAGGAGTTTCGGAAGCCATTCTTACGGCATCTTCCAAAGGAATTTCCGCCTTTTGCACCATGGTACGAATCAAGCGATCCATCGTTGCAACACTCCCGGCCAAGGCTGAATGGTCTGCCAACTTACAAACTCCATCCTCAATAAT
>ULRY01042469.1_pt1 | contig 22618 bp, 19 predicted proteins | sample 1955941 | NCBI WGS metagenome assembly ULRY01 (sample SAMEA4835696, study PRJEB28245) | human gut metagenome | biome: gut microbiome; material: fecal sample | place: Denmark | collected 2008 | reverse complement strand
CAGCCGCTATAAAGAAATCGTCAGCCTGAATGGACTGAAAAGCAATGTCATCTACAGCGGTATGAAGCTGAAGATCCCGAATAAGTAAACCGAACCTATCAACGCTCTCTGCGGATCATTCCGTGGAGGGCGTTATTTTTTTTGCGCTTTTTTCGTTCAAGATGGCCATTTCCCTCCAGTGGGTAGTGAGAGGGGCCCCTCTCGGACTGGAGGACAATCTCATGACAAATGAGCAAAGAGAAAAGATAACGGCCCTGCGGCATCAGGGCTTTGGATATACGGCCATCGCCAACAGCGTCGGACTGTCAAAGGACAGTGTCAAAGCATATTGTCGATCCCACGGCCTCGCCGGTGAGAAGGCAGAGAGCCACAGCCTTGCGGAGGTTCCCACGCAGCTTTGCCTGAACTGCGGCAAAACGCTGATCCAGTTCCCAAGACGGAAACAGAAAAAGTTCTGCTGCCCGGAATGCCGGACGGCATGGTGGAACGCTCACCCGGATGCTGTGAAGCAGAAGGCCGTTTATACCTTTATCTGCCCAGAGTGCGGGAAGGAGTTCACGGCCTACGGAAACGCCAAGCGCAAGTACTGCTCCCACGTCTGTTATATTGCGGCCCGGTTCAAAGGCGGTGATGCCTGATGAGCAAGGAGGAGCTCCACAACGATATGCTCTACCATGCAGCGATTTCAATGGCGAAATCCATGCTCGAAAAGGGCTTGATCACTGAGGAGGAATACGCTGAAATTGATACAATTCTGCTCGAAAAATACCGACCATATTTGGGTACATTATTATCCGAAAACGCTTGATATTCCTGCCTTTTAGAGTGATATATAGACACTACCGGAAGGAGGGATATCATTGAAAACAGTAGAGAAAATCGAGCGAAAACTGCCGGTTCTGAAAACAAGAAAGCGAGTCGCTGCCTACGCCAGAGTGTCGATGGAATCCGAACGGATGCAGCACTCGCTTTCTGCACAGGTGAGCTATTACAGCGCACTGATTCAAAAGAACCCCGAATGGGAATATGCTGGCGTTTTTGCGGATTACGGGATCTCCGGCACCGGCACCAAAAAGCGTGAAGAGTTCAATCGCATGCTGGCTGAGTGTGAAGCCGGAAACATCGACATCATCCTCACCAAGTCGATCCAGCGTTTTGCGAGGAACACCGTGGACCTTTTAAACACGGTCCGGCACCTGAAGGACCTCGGCATTGAGGTGCGCTTCGAGAAGGAAAACATCAATTCCTTGAGCGGCGACGGAGAGCTGATGCTTTCCATCCTTGCTTCCTTCGCACAGGAAGAAAGCCGCAGCATTTCCGAAAACGTCAAATGGGGTACGATCAAGCGGTTCAAGCAAGGCATTCCCAACGGCAAGTTCAGCATTTTCGGGTATGAGTGGCAGGACGACAAACTGGTCATCGTACCGGAGGAAGCAGAGATCATCCGTTGGATGTATGCCGAGTACATGAAAGGCGCATCCCGGATTGAGATTGGCAGGGCCTTGATGGACCGAGGCATTTATACCCGGCAGGGAAAGCCGTGGGTGGACTCCAATGTGAAGGTCATCCTGACAAACATCACCTACACCGGGAACATGCTCTTCCAGAAGGAATACTGTGAAGACCCGATCACCAAGCACCGTAGGAAGAATTACGGCGAGATGCCACAGTATTTTGTCGAAGACACTCACGAGGCAATTATCCCGATGGACGAATGGCAAGTGGTACAGGCCGAGTTCAAGCGCAGACGGGACCTTGGTCCCTTCGGAAACAAGTCGCTGAAACTATCGGCTTTCTCCACGAAGATCACCTGTGGCTGCTGCCGAAAACACTATCGCCACAGTGGAAAACGGAATACCGCCGGTGAGGTTTACTACATCTGGATCTGTCAGACGAAAAGCCAGAAAGGTGTGTCGGCTTGCCCCTCGAAGAACATCCCGGAGAAGATGCTCCAGAATACCGCAGCGGAGGTGCTGGGCCTTGATGAGTTTGACGAGGACGTTTTCAGTCAGCAGATCGAGGAAGTCATCGTTATCGGAGACGATACCTTGACCTTCCGCTTTTACGACGGCCACGAGGTCACCACCAAATGGCAATCTACTGCCAAGACCGACTGGTGGACAGACGAGCGCAGAAAGCTCTGGGGAGAACGGCACAAGCGCAAGGATACCAATCCGAACCGGAATACCTTCTACGAGTTCACCGGATTCATAAAATGCGGCTGCTGCGGTGCCAATTACCGCTGCCAATCCGGAAAGCGTAAGGACGGCACCCCGACACGGTCGTGGTATTGCACCGGTCCACGTTCCGAATGTCGGAATCCGGCTATCAGGGACGAGACCATGAAGCGGCTGGTGACTGAGATCCTTGGCCTTGATGAGTTCGACGAGGCTGCGATGGACGCTCAGATTGAAAGTGCAACAATCCTCGACCACATGGTCACGTTCCATTTCAGGGACGGCCACATCGAATCCAGAGACTTCTTGGATAAGCGGCACGGCACCCCTTGGACCGAGGAACGGCGGGAAAAAGCAAAAAAATCCATGAAGGCCGCTTGGACAGACGAGCGCAGGGAGGCAATGAGTGAAAGAATCAAGAAAATAAGGAGCGAAAAGAAATGGCCAAATCCGTAACCACGATACCGGCGACGCTGTCACGCTTCACGGCGGCACCGATCAACAGCACTAAGAAGCGACGTGTGGCGGCCTACGCTCGTGTCAGCACCGACAACGAGGAGCAGCTGACCAGTTACGAAGCGCAGATTGATTACTACACGAATTACATCAATGGCCGGGATGATTGGGAGTTCGTCGGGGTATATCCTGACGAAGGCATCACCGGCACCAATACCAAAAAGCGTGAGCAGTTCAGGCAGATGGTTGCAGATGCCCTTGACGGCAAGATCGACCTGATTATCACGAAGTCGGTCAGCCGCTTTGCCAGAAACACAGTCGATAGCCTGACTACCATCCGGAAACTCAAGGAGCACAACGTCGAGGTCTATTTTGAAAAAGAAAACATCTGGACCTTCGACAGCAAGGGTGAACTTCTGCTGACGATCATGTCCTCGCTGGCGCAGGAAGAGTCCCGGTCCATTTCCGAGAACTGCACATGGGGCCAGCGGAAGCGGTTTGCAGACGGCAAGGTCACAGTCCCGTTCAAGCGGTTTCTGGGCTACGACATGGGGCCGGACCACAACCTCGTGGTAAACCCAGAACAGGCCAAGCTGGTCAAGCGCATCTACGGAATGTTCCTGCAAGGCCAGTCGCCATTCCAGATTGCCCGGACGCTGACCGATGAAGGCATTCCTTCTCCCGGCGGCAAGGACCACTGGAACCCCAGCAACATCAAAAGCATTCTCACCAACGAAAAGTACAAGGGTGATGCGCTGCTGCAGAAGTCCTTCACTGTAGATTTTCTGACCAAGAAGAAAAAGACCAACGAGGGTGAAATCCCGCAGTACTACGTCAAGGACAACCACGAGGCCATTATCGATCCGGAGACCTTCGAGATGGTGCAGACGCTGATGACTACCCGCACCAAGGGCCGGAACCGCAAGAGCTCGGTCAGCATCTTTTCCAGTAAGGTCAAGTGCGGAGACTGCGGCAGCTGGTACGGGCCGAAGGTGTGGCACAGCAACGACGCCTACCGGAAGGTCATCTGGCAGTGTAATCACAAGTTCGACGGCCAGAAATGCGCCACACCGACACTCACCGAGGATGAAATAAAAGAACTGTTCCTCCGGGCCGCCAATCAGGTGATCGACCAGAAGGAACAGTTTATAGCCATATACGATCAGGTCCTTTCAAGAAGCCTCGACACCACGGCACTTGAGAGTGAGCTTTCGGATCTGGAAGCTGAAATCAACATCGCTGCCGAGCTCATCGAGGATTGCATCAAGGAGAACGCTCACGTCGCCCTCGATCAGGATGAATACCAGAAACGATACGATGCTCTGGTGGCCCGGTTCGATAAGGCCAAGGCCCGACACACCGAGGTCACCGACTTGATTGCCGAGCGCATGGCCCGGAAGCACCAGATCGAAACCTACCTGAAGAACCTGCGGAGCCGGGAGCCGCTGACGGAGTTCCGTGAAACCGACTGGCTGGCGATGGTCGATTACATCACAGTTCACAGCAAGGATGACATCCGGGTGGCATTCAAGGACGGCACCGAGATCAAGGCATAATCCCATAGACGCAGCAACGCCTCTGAACCACATCGGCTCGGAGGCGCTTTCTTTGTTACACTACAGAAAACTTTATTTCTCCTGATAAATTGCCATCGGACTTGTTCGATTTTATCGAATACCTAATGCAAATATCTCCATCGCTTCTTTTTAACATAATCATTGGTCCAAGCCAGCATGTTTCCTTTGGACGAAGTGCCTTAATATAAAACTCATACTCGTTCTTTTCTAATCCCTGTGGTTCAGCTATATATTTTGAAAGCTCTCGTTCATAATCCTTTGCATCGAAATGAGCACCATTAACGCCATACAGCTTAAACGAATCAATACTGTCAGATATCGAATAGCTAATATTGGTTTCATACTTTATTTTCGAGTTTTCATTCATCAACAGAAATTCTTTAATAATCCCATCTTCATAAATTAAGCCCTCAATACCCTGCAAGTCAGGATTAATAATTTTGCGAGATGGTGTTGCTGTATTTGCCCCACTGATAATAACCGAAATACTGATTTCATCATCTGCAATTGTGGATACATTACGAATTGCCAAAGGAAACAAAAAATAGTCGTCAAAAGTTCTCGAATACATCTCCATCATTTGCATTTGAGCAATCCTGTAATCAAGCTCATTGATCTTTTCGTACTTTAGTTTTTCCTCTTCTGTCCCCTCATATGTGGTTCCACTACCGCCTATATGAAATGATACTTTTTTCTTTAAATTCCCCAATTCAAAAAAATCATCCATCAATTTTATTTCCGGGTACTCCATAGAAAAACTAATAATCGATTCCTTTTCTTTTTCAGTAATGATTACTCTTTGTGGTGTGTCTCCAAAGAGATTAATGCTTCCGAGCATTTCGCTTATATTTGATGAAACTTGTGGTTGTTCTTTTGGTTCCTCCACTATACACGGTTCCAGATGAATATCATTGATTTCAGATATCAATTGTTTGCAACCAGCAATACCTCGATCCTTAATGACACTATCAAAATATTCAAAAGGACTATAAGACCATGCTTCTTTGGTAATTTCATTGCTCTCTTGATTATAACAACCAACAACAAGATTTGAAAAATTGCTCTTAACCCTGGGACCATTTTCTAATAGATTACTTACCGTATCTGTTATAATGTCCCTAATATACTTTTTAACATCCTTCTTTGTCTTCTCCTTCAAGGAATAGGGTGAAAGCCTATGATGAGCAAGATCAAAAGGCAAATCATCTGGTAAACCATAGTCGGTGTCTAATATACAAATTACATTTTCCCAGCCAACCACACTCGCCGCATATCCAAGTTCAAGCATAACATTAGGGTTTGGACCATATCTTACGTTGCCATTTTCGCCCTCATCGGTTATTGAACTGTATTTATTTACGATGCTAACATCTGCAATAAAAATATCGCATTCATCAATTTTTGAAAAAATAGTCTGTACGATATCTGGTGAGCCGTATTCCCCCTTAGTATCTCTGTCTGCTTCTATCTCAACTGTATCCCTTAACATTTTTACTGCTGATGAGATACTGTCTTGGATTAGCCCGCGAGTTTCACTATTTGGCAAATCAGATTGCCACGAATAAAAAATGCGAATTTCTGTATTTTTCATATTGCTACTTCCTATCTTTTTTAGAAAACAGCCGGGACAACCCGACTTCCACAACTTACCCCTCAAACGCCAACATACCCCTCAAGCGGCAAAACCGGCGGAGGAATAATTAAATTGTATCAATCTCGGTGTTTTTATATCATAGATCTTTATTTCGTCTTTTCCCTTGAGATGCTCAGCAACTATTTCAGACATAAGCACAGACACTTCGTGAGGCGTATAGAACTCGCCTGCCTTTTTGCCCGCATTTGAGGCGAACTTTTCGATCAAATATTCATAAACAAAACCAAGAACATCATAGTCCTGTTTTCCGTCCATAGGAATATCCTTGATAAGCTGTAAAAGCCCGCTGATAGCCTTAGTTCTTGCACCTGAAGTATCTCCAAGCTTTGAAAGACCCGTTTCAAGAGTATCAAATACTTTATCAAAGACCTTTTTGTGAGTGCTTGAAATTAGTCTGCTAAATGCAGAAAGAGCGGTAGTAACATTGTCTACACTGAAATCATTGCCCATTTCGAGCCACGTTGAAAAAAGATCATTATAGCCAATAAAATATCCAATATTCTTTTGAATATACTCGACCGTTTCCTCATCTTCCTCAGTAACGGTTTTGAGCAATTCATCATCATACCCCTCGTCTTTCAAGAATTTTACTTCCTTATCGGACAGGTACTTGTAAAAAATGAAACCTAAAATATAGTCTTTATATTCATTTGCCTCTATTTTTGAACGCATTTTATTAGCGGATTCCCAAATTTTATTTGCCAGCTGTTGTTTGTTCATATATAACTTCTCCTAAATATTCTTGCTTGATTATGACTTACACTTGAAACCTGTGTAAACTCCCGCAAGGAATATTATACTACAATTTGTACAAAATTTCAATACTACACAGCTAAAAATCTAAAAAATAAACAAGAATTTTGAAATATACACTATGTTAGTCTATATTTACTTTTAAACATACTTGGGAACAGCGTAAGTTAAGTGCGATTGCAGATAAAGTTACCGAGAAAAATGTTGGACTACAATATATTGAAACCTTTACTAATTCGGCAGAGTTCGGAATAATCAGTCAACGAGATTTTTTCGACCACGATATTGCAAAGATGAGCAGTTTAGGCGGTTATTATATCGTTAGAAGCGAGGACTTTGTTTATAACCCTCGTATTTCAACTTCTGCGCCTGTTGGACCAATAAATCGCAATAAGTTAGGCAGAATTGGCGTAATGTCACCGCTTTATACGGTTTTTAGACCACACGATATTGACACAACATATCTTGAATATTTCTTCAAGAGTAAGTACTGGCATTCATTTATGAATTTCAATGGTGACTCTGGGGCAAGGTCGGATAGATTTTCGATTAAAGACTCCGTCTTTTTTGAAATGCCTATCCCAATACCACATATTGATGAGCAGAAAAAAATAGGAGCGTTTCTCGATAAACTTGACTCCCTTATCACCCTTCATCAGCGTAAGTATGACAAATTGACCAAAGTCAAAAAGGCTATGCTTGAAAAAATGTTTCCGGAAAATGGCAGCCCATATCCCGAAATTCGGTTTAAGGGATTTACTGACGCTTGGGAACAGCGTAAGTTGTCTGATATGGTCGAGAGAGTGACGAGAAAGAACGAAAACCGTGAATCAGAGCTGCCACTTACCATATCAGCACAGTATGGCTTGATAGATCAAAACGAGTTCTTCGATAAGCGTATAGCAAGCCGAGATGTAAGCGGTTACTACCTGTTGAAGAAAGGTGAATTTGCCTACAATAAGAGTACATCATCTGATGCTCCGTGGGGTGCAGTTAAGAGACTTGATAGGTACGAAATGGGCGTATTATCGACACTTTACATTGTTTTCGCTTTGAAAGAGAACGGAAATATTGACTCTGATTTTCTTGTTTCGTATTATGATACCGACTGTTGGCATAAGGGAGTTCAAGCTATTGCTGCCGAGGGTGCAAGAAATCATGGACTACTCAATATCACTCCTGCCGATTACTTTGAAACAGTCCTTACAGTACCGTCCGACGTAAAGGAACAGCACCAAATCGGATCTTTCTTTGCAAAGCTCGACACCCTTATTACCCTTCATCAGCGTAAGCTTGAAAAGCTTAAAAATATCAAAAAAGCGTGCCTTGAAAAGATGTTTGTATAGGAGGTATTTGTATGATCTTCAAAAAAGAGGCAAAATTTGAAGATGCTTTGATAAAAGTCCTATTTAATAAGGGCTGGTCTTCGGAAGTTATTATGTATCCAACGGAGGAAGATCTGATACAGAATTGGGCAAATATCCTCTTTAACAATAATCAGAGCATTGATCGTCTGAATGGCTGTCCGCTGACAAGCGGAGAAATGCAGCAGATAATGGAGCAAATAAAAACTTTGCGTACTCCACTTATGCTCAATAAATTTATAAACGGCAAAACTATCTCGATCACTCGTGATAATGTCGATGATAAGCTTCACTTTGGCAAGGAAGTTTCACTTAAGATATACGACCGCAAGGAGATCGCCGCAGGTCAGAGCCGTTATCAGATAGCAAGACAGCCAAAATTCAAGGCGTCCTCTAGAATATTGAATGACCGCAGAGGGGATATAATGCTTTTGATAAATGGTATGCCTGTTATACATATCGAACTCAAACGCAGCGGCGTTCCTGTAAGCGAGGCGTGCAATCAGATACAGAAATATTCTTACGAGGGCGTTTTTACAGGGCTGTTTTCTCTTGTTCAGATATTTGTCGCTATGACACCTGACGAAACACTTTACTTTGCAAATCCCGGAAGTGCCGATGCTTTCAACCCCGATTTTTACTTTCATTGGGCAGATTTCAATAACGAGGTCATAAATGACTGGAAAGGCATTGCATCAAATCTAATTTCTATCCCTATGGCTCACCAGCTTATCGGCTTTTATACTGTGGCTGATGATACTGACGGCGTTCTGAAAGTTATGAGAAGTTATCAGTATTATGCCGCAAGTGCGATCTCTGACAAGGTTTCAAAAACTAAATGGGGCGAGGGCAATCAGCGTGGTGGATTCATTTGGCATACAACAGGTTCGGGAAAAACTATGACGAGCTTTAAGTCTGCTCAGCTTATTGCAAACTCTAAGGATGCAGATAAAGTAGTTTTTCTTACTGATAGGATAGAACTCGGAAATCAGTCATATATTGAATACAATAATTTTGCTGATGATGGCGAAAGCGTACAGAAAACTGAGGATACCTATGTTCTTATCACAAAGCTGAAAAGCTCAGCTCCTGCTGATACTTTGATAGTGACATCTATTCAGAAAATGAGCAATATCAAGAATGATGAAAACGGTCTGAACGCTCATGATATTGAAGAAATAGGCAAAAAGCGTATCGTTTTTATTGTTGATGAATGTCACCGCTCAACTTTTGGTGAAATGCTTTCTACTATCAAAAGTACGTTCCCAAATGCTATATTCTTTGGTTTTACCGGAACACCTATATTTGAAGAAAATCAGAAGAAAATGAGCCAGACATCTACGATATTTGGCGGAGAACTTCATAGATATGTACTTGCGGACGGAATCAGAGATAAAAATGTTCTAGGATTTGACCCTAGAATGGTACAGACTTTTAAAGAAAACGACGTTCGTAAACAGGTTGCACTTGCTGAGGCAAAAGCAAACAACGTGGAGGAGGCTTTTGCTGATGAAAAGAAACGAGAAGTTTTCAATAAATATATGAATGATGTTCCAATGGCAGGATACGAAAATGATGACGGAAAGTATGTCAAGGGCGTTGAAGACTATCTTCCTAATTCACAGTATATAGAACCTGAACATCAGAATGCAGTTGTTAATGATATTTGCGATAATTGGAGCATTCTCAGTGTAAACAAGAAATTCCACGCTATTTTTGCTACAAGCAGTATTCCTGAAGCTATTGAGTATTACGGGCTTTTTAAAGATAAAATGCCAAGCTTAAAAGTGACCTGTCTTTTTGACCCTCATATCAGCAACGAGGATGGAGAATACAAAAATACTTACAAGGGCAAACCTGTGGCGTTATTTAAAGAGGACGGGCTTGTAAAGATCCTTAACGATTACAATGATATGTTTGGACAAGATTTTACTATACCTACTCACGCAAGTTTCAAAAAAGACGTGTCTTTAAGACTTGCCCATAAAGAGAAATATTCAACGATTACACGCACACCTGAGAAAATGCTTGATCTTCTTATTGTAGTTGATCAGATGCTTACAGGTTTTGACTCAAAGTGGGTAAACACGCTCTATATGGATAAGATACTCCAGTATGAAAATCTTATTCAAGCAATGTCAAGAACAAATCGACTTTTCAAAAGCAATGAAAAGCCTTATGGTGTGATAAAATATTACCGCAGACCATTTACAATGAGAGCTTATATTGATGAAGCGGTAAAGACTTATTCAGGTGACAAGCCTACGGTTCTGTTTGTCGAGAAACTGCCGTATAATCTTAAAAAGCTTAATGTGATCTATATGGATATTTCAGAAGTTTTTAAATCTTCGGGAGTATCTGATTTCACAAAGTTGCCTAATGATCACGCAGAAAAAGCTAAATTTGCACAGCTTTTCAAAGACTTTAATCACCATCTTGATGCTGCTAAGCTGCAAGGATTTAATTGGGAACAGGACATTTATACATTTAATGATGAGGAAACCGGTTTAAATGAAACGATCAAATTAGACTTTGGCAGCAACGATTTTATGGCATTGGTACAGCGTTATAAAGAACTCTCCAACGGAAATGATGACGAAAACGGTAATGGTGGTTCAGACGGCGATGATGTTCCATTTGATCTTGTCGGTTATATTACTGAAATTGACACAGGAAGAATAGATGCAGCTTATATGAACAGCAGATTTGAAAAATATTTAAAAAATCTGCACCAAGCTGATATTACTGAAGAGCAGCTGCAAGCGTCGCTTGATGAACTGCACAAGTCCTTTGCTACGCTTACACAAGACGAGCAGAAGTATGCTGAGATCTTTCTGCACGATGTTCAGCGTGGAGAAGTAGTTGTTGAAGATGGAAAGACACTTCGTGACTATATCACAGAGTATCAATATAAGGCTAAAAATGACCAGATCCATAGTTTTGCTGTTGCTTTCGGATTGGACGAAGATTTGCTTAAAAATATGATGCAGTTAAATCTTACAGAGGCTAATATTGATGAATTCGGAAGATTTGACAAGCTGAAACAGTCAGTAAATAAAGCAGCTGCTAAAGCTTTTCTTGAAAAAATCGAGGGTAAAGTGATTATTCCGCCAAAAGTAAATATGAAAGTCGATAAAATCCTCAGAAAATTCATTTTAACAGGTGGCTTTGATCCTGATGAGGGATAAAAGGTATTTAACACCCTCTAAATATACGTTTTTATAAAAGAGTTAAGGTATTTTCCTTAGCTCTTTTACTTTTCCTTGGGAACAGCATAAGTTGGGAGAATTTGCTGATATTGTAGGCGGTGGAACACCCAGCACCTCAAATTTTGAATATTGGGACGGTGATATTGATTGGTATGCTCCTGCCGAAATTGCCGATCAAATTTTTGTTTCATCAAGCGAAAGAAAGATTACACAGCAAGGGTATGATAATAGCTCTGCCAAGATGCTACCCGTTGGAACGGTGTTATTCACATCTCGTGCGGGTATAGGAAAAACGGCGATTTTACGCAAGGAAGGCTGCACTAATCAAGGCTTTCAATCAATTGTTCCACATATAAATGAACTTGACTCATATTTCATTTTTTCTCGCTCAGAGGAAATGAAAAGGTATGGAGAGACAGTCGGTGCTGGCTCAACTTTTGTCGAGGTATCTGGTAAGCAAATGGCAAATATGGAACTTATGATGCCCACAACAATGGAAGAACAGGTTACAATCGGCTCTTTCTTCCGCAACCTCGACTCCATTATCACCCTTCATCAGCGTAAGCCGTTTTGTTGAAATGGAGGTAATGTGATGTTAAATAACATTAAACATACAGACTTGTTCTGTGATTACTATGAAAGGTGGGTTGCAGTATATAAAGAAGGAGCAATTAGAAAGGTTACATTGGATAAATACAAAATGACAATATCCTGGCTGAAAAGGCTTGTGCCTGAACTTGTTTTGAGTGATCTAAACAGAATTGCTTATCAGCAGCTGCTTAATGATTATGCACTGTATCACGAAAGACAAACAACAATGGACTTTCATCATCAGCTTAAAGGAGCGATACTTGATGCGGTTGATGAAGGGCTTATTGAGCGTGATCCGACGAGAAAAGCAATAATAAAAGGTAAAACGCCGTCGGTCAAGAAAATCAAGTATCTTAATCAGTTTGAACTGCACACGCTGCTGACTTCGCTTGATCTTAAGTCCGGAGTGAACTGGGATTGGTTTATTCTTTTGGTCGCAAAAACAGGTATGCGTTTTTCCGAGGCACTTGCTTTGACCCCTCGTGATTTTGATTTTTCACATCAAATGCTTTCTATAAGCAAAACCTGGGACTATAAAGGCAACAGCGGTTTTCTTCCAACAAAGAATAATTCATCGGTAAGGAAAATACAAATAGATTGGCAAACGGTTATTCAATTTGCTGAATTGGTAAAGAGTCTGCCAGAAGATAAACCCATATTCGTAAACGGCAAAGTTTATAACTCAACTGTGAATGACATACTTAGCCGTCATTGCAAAAGGTTGAATCTGTCTGAAATATCTATTCACGGTTTAAGACATACTCACGCATCGCTACTGTTGTTTGCAGGCGTGTCTATTGCCAGCGTTGCTCGCAGGCTTGGTCACGCCAGTATGACGACAACACAAAAAACATATCTGCATATCATTCAGGAACTTGAAAATCAAGACGTTGATCTGGTAATGCGTTCTTTATCGGGACTAAGTTAATTATATAAACGTAAATAACGGCTTGCGTTGATGAAGTGTGATAAGGCGAGAAAAAGTTATAGAATGTAAAAACCATAGTAAAGATAGAAAATACAAAATACAACAAACCGCCGCAGGTCACATAGATTTGTGACCTGCGGCGGTTGCATATTAAAAAGTTCAGTACATATGGGCTGAACTTTTTAACGTGATATTGCGTAAAACACAATTTTATTTTCCACAGCATTTTTTATATTTCTTTCCGCTGCCGCAATGGCAGGGATCATTTCTGCCGACTTTTTTCTGAGTGGTATTCTTACCCTCGATTTGAGAAAGCTGACGGAGCATATCCATTTTGACCTTTTCGGGCAGTTCGCTCATAAGGATTTCTTTTCTGTATTCTTCGATATCTGCTTCTCCGCTTTTAAATGCAGCAGTTATATTTGGTCCAAAGGAAATGCTGTCGATAACCTCTTGTCCGCCACGATTTGTCGATAACTCGTGGGGAGTAAAACCTCTGTTTTGCGGCAGTCGTGTGTTGTTGTTCAAATCGGTGAATAGCTTGATAAAATCTTCGAGCTGGCTTTCTGTCATTTTGAGTTTCACCCTATCAAGCATTTTAGATACCGCATCAAAAGGTCTGTCGTCACAGGTTATTATCAGTATAAAATCGGATATTATATCTTCAGCCCTATGTGCGGACAGCTGTAGCCTTGTGCACAAAAAGTTCATCATTGCTCTGACATATGGTGTGTCGGCAATGTACATATCATCTTTGTATTTAAGAAGTTCCTGCTTTGGAAGTATCTTTAGCGGCTTACCTGCCTGATGTTTGACCATATTATAATAATCTTCATAATCAATATCAACCAAGCAGGAATGAACGAGCTCTCGGTCGATAGGCTCTTCCTTAGGTGCGTCAAGATACAATTCGTCTTTGGCAAGAATGTAGTAATAATGCTTTTCGTGACGTGCTATCTCAGAAAATGCAATGAACTCGTCCAAGGTTATCAAGCCTTTATTCTGCCGGCTGATTATTTTGTAAGCGTCCTTTAGCGGCAATAGCTGGTACAGATTAGCAAAGGTTTCAAAGTAATCATAAAGGAGCGACATAGTTTCCTGCGGCAGGGCAAGCTTTTTATTCATTCTTGTTATTGTACTTTCAGCGTATATTCTAGGAAATCTACTCATTGTGATCTTACCTCGATATTTTTATTCTTTACTTGATTATACATTAGATCAGAATGTTAGTCAAGTGGAGCGGTAAAAATCTATTTTTTTGACATTGTCGGCGATGAACCATATAACAATTCAGCAACACTCTATCATCCAAAAATCCTATGTAACACCCCTATTACATCATCATTTTCTAACCCATAGCTTTTCAATGAATTGCTGTCAAATGGTTCTTGCTCTAGCGTGCCGATAAAAGCGTCAATATCTGCTTTTACTGTTGCAGGTAATTCTGATATGCTTTCAAGTACAAGTTCAGCAGCTATTCTCAAAATGTCCTTTTTGTGTTTCTTGATATCGCTGGAATCAACAGATTCACCGTTGTCTTTTCTCTGCTTTAAATCAAGATATGCCTTTGCTTTAAACAAAATAAGATACTCGGGACGGAGAACGGATAAACCATTTCGCACAACTCTTCCGTCCATCAAGGCTTTGTAATACTCATCATCAAGCAGTATTGCTGATAGGCTTGAAACAGAATCATCTATGTGAATCGGCGTTATCCCTGTCATCTCACGGAGTTCAAAATCATTTCTGCAAAAAAGTTCTATCATTTTCGGATATGTGTCATCTTCAGGTTTATCAAATCTGTAAAGCTGCGGCTTTTGACCATTCGTGGCCTTGTTTCTGTATCTGCCGATCTCAATAAACTCCCAAAGCTTTTCTCCAAATTCAGGAGTGAGAGCCTCAACGATAAGAACCATATCAAGATCTCTTGTCGCCCTAAAAGATGCGTCGTTGCTTTCAAATACAATATCACAGGCAGCACCGCCTATAAGCACATACTGTTCTTCATATCCAGCAAAATGATTTCTGAAAGTGTCTAATCCTTTTACCACACATATTCCTCCAACATTTCATTTATAGATATCATTACTCTTTCGTCCTGCTTTTCTTCATCGGTCAATGATAAAGCTACGCTCAAGGGGTCTTGTATCGACTTCTGCCCATAGTCAATGAAATAGCCAAGCTCAAGAACAATACAGCCAATTTCTTCTCCTCTGCGGATTTGTTTAAGCTTTTTTATTTCTGTGTCAGCCAGCTCTTTTTTCATCACCCCATAGGTAGGAAAGTCATTATCTGACAACAATGAATACTCACACAAAGCAGTAAAGCCGGCCTTTTTCTCCAAGTGAATGTCGCTTGGAAAAGCATATCTTCTGATAACAGGTTTTCTCAAAATATGCTGTATCTGTTTCCACAACTGCTTTACATCAGGCGGAATGGTAATAGCTCTTGACTTGCCTTTTGTGTCGAGAATATTCACATTCAGGTATTCTATTTCATCAAAACATCTGCTTGCTGACGTTTTTGATACCCCCAATTTTTCGGCAGCTGTTGATACTGTTACTTTATCCCACTTTTCATATATCGCAGTAAGTATCAGCTTTTGCGTCAGAAATGAAATAAGCTCGACAGGTGCGATATCACGTTCGCCCGAATTTGAAAGCAGACAGCCAATGAACGGCAAATATATCTGCTTGTCTTTCAGCACAAAAGGGATACCGTCCTCTATAAGTTTTTCCTTTATATAAGTGGTAGCGGATCTAAGAAATAAGGCACAGTTCAGCCCTGAAATATTCTGTACTTTAGCTCTGTCTTTTCGGAGTGCAATAAGCCCAATATCGTTCTTTGGCTGAATTGCAAGCCAGCCCATTCCGTTGGTTTCGACATTTAAGATATCATATCGTCCCTTAAAAGCCAGCGGAAGTTTATCGTACAAGTCGTTATTTTCTTTGATCGTAACTCTTTGTCTTAAAGTTTTTTCTAAGTATTCTTTCATATGCTCACCTTTTTATATTTGTAACGTATTTTAAGTTACAAATATAAAATAACATATTTTTATCAATGTGTCAAGCTGTTTACATATTTTTTCTCACATTATTTTATGTACAGCCTATCCGCCAATCTGAGGAGTGTAAGCAGGTAGTCAAGTTCGCTTTTCAACGTTGTCTGCAACGGGTCGCCCTCACGGATACGCATGGTGCGCCTTATTTCTTTAGGTATGACAACTCTGCCGAGATCGTCGATCCTGCGGACAATTCCTGTTGCTTTCATATTTATGACCTCCGTTGTTTTTTCAAAATTGCAGTAATATTATTTGCAGGTCGGTGGGATTTATGCAGGAAAATGGAGAGCATAGTTGTCAACTGAGTTATAGGTTAGTTAAATAGAAGTACAAAACAATCACGATTGTGAATACAATGATAAAAGCAATAGAAAGTATTGTAGTTTTTGCTGAATTATTATTTGATTTAAGTGAAGGGGCGTGATAATATGGGTCAAGTCTATACAGTTGATTATCTATATTTGCAATAGCATCTAACCACCGTGACCTTTGTCTATACTTATACGATGCTCTGCGGTAAATTGAATAGATATAACTATATTGTTGCCTTAATATTTGCCAGAGATATATTGTTTTCTTTTTATCAGTTATAACTCCTATTATATGTTCAATAGATTCGATCATTCCTAACGATAGTTCGATAAACATATCAAATGTATAGCTACTGTCATTTGATGTATAATTGCCGTTGTTTACGGTGTTCATTACAAAAGAACTATTCATTATACTAAGCAGATCAGCATTAATATTTTGAATCAAGACTTTGTTTTCTTCATATTTATCAGGTGAGTTGTCATAATTGTCATCAATTACAGATATCGAATTTTTTAACACTTTAATTTTCTGTTCTCTTTTAAAGCGGTCAGAATCTACAAGTGCCATTCTTGCTTTTCCATAGCTGGAGTAAAAAATAGCCTCAATATTTGTTGGCTCATACTGCTCTACCATGTTATAGTATTTTTCACATTCTTCCCAATCTTCTTTAGCTTTTGCACGGCGTGCGTTTTCGAGGGAACGCTCTACAAAAGAGGTGTTATCGACTGTGACTTTACTTCCTGACACATCGACCTTGCCATTAACTTCGACAATAAGACGTTTAGCTTCTTCAGGTGAATATTTAGCACCGCAATACTGACAGATAAAGCAGCCGTCCTCTTTGACTAAATCATTGCTACCGCAAACTTCGCATACGATTTGTTTCATGCTTTAACATCTTCTTTCTGTGATTTGTATTTTCGTGATTAAAAAAATTATTATATTTCTGGTCCGCTATAATGTGGTAAACCAGCTAAATCCATGTTTTCGTTATAATAATCAATACTATATACTGACAATGCGAGTGCATTACTTCCATTTGGTGTTATGGATAACAGGTAGACATAGTTTCCGCATTTTACCGAAACCGAATCAGACTCGTCAGTTAAGTAATCTCCGGTGTACCTATATCTTTCTAAAGAAGTGTCAAGAATATCACACGAATCGCTAATATCTTCAGAAGAAAGACCAACATCAGTGTATAAAATTGCACTGGCATAAAACATTCTGAGTATATTTAAAGCGTCAACTTCCGAAATTTCATCGCTCGTTTTTTCAATAGTACAGTCTGCGTCTTCGTAATATTCCCTTATCCATTCTCCTAGATCATCATATATGATAGACATACTTTCAATGCTGTTATCATCTGAGCCGGTAATAGTGCATTTAAGTTTTGTTGGTGTGTTGTTGACAGTTATAGTGCAGATAACCTCAATGTTTCTCGTTTCAGTTTCATTAATGCTGTTTTCGTCATAATCAAAAACAGACATATTTTCTTTTGCATAATCTAAATTCTTTTTTACATTTGTTATAAATGTATCTTCATGGACATCTTGCGTAACCTCGCTTGTGGTTAGCGTGGTGGTCGCAACCTCATCTGACGTTGTTGTTGAGATCGCTGTTGTTGTGAAATCGGTTTGCTGTGAATTATCGGTTGATTCATTGCTGCTTTTAGTATTGTTTCCACAAGAACTTAAAATCAATGTTGAAATAACAAGTGATAATACTAAATAACCATTCTTCATAAGAAATCCTCCATATTCCTTATAGTGCTTTTTTTGACACTATTTATTTTGTACTGTCATTATACCACATTATTTCCACGATTTGTTAAGCTGGCTGCTTAGGATAACGATTACATTTTGTAAACAAAGTGTAAATTTTGCAGATGTAAACGTTGATAGGGGGTGCTTTTGAAATAAGGAGTGGGGAGCGAGGGGTGTTATTTCAAAAAGTGGGGAGTTTTTGAAATAAGGGGGATAAAAAAATTCCGCTGCAGGTCGCATTAATTCGTGACCTGCGGCGGTTTGTATAATCTAGTGGTTATACCACCCAAGAGGTGTACCAGATATATTTATGTTTATCTGCTTTGTTTCCTGATATTCATCAAGACCGCTTGTGCCAAGTTCTCTGCCAATGCCACTCATTTTGTAGCCACCCCACGGGGCTTCTGAAAAGGCTGGGTTATAGCAGTTTATCCACGTTATACCTGCACGAACTTCTTTTATCACCCTTAGAGCTTTTGCGGTATCATTGCAGAAAACAGCACCTGCGAGTCCATAATCTGTATCATTTGCCAATTCTATTGCTTCTTCCTCTGTTTCAAAAGTCAGCACAGTAAGTACAGGACCAAATATTTCTTCACGAACTATTGACATATCAGGGGTGCAATCGTCAAATATGGCAGGCTTGATGAAATTTCCGTTGACAAGATCGTCATCTGTACATTTGTATCCACCGCAAAGAAGTTTTGCTCCCTCTGCCTTTCCTTTTTCAATATATCCAAGTACGTCCTGCATATGCTTTTTTGATATGAGCGGACCCATATCAGGGTTATCAAGAGGAGCGCCAAGGGTAAGCTTATCAGTTCTCTCGACAAGTTTTTTTAGAAATTTATCCTTTATCGATTTTTCTATTATCAGCCTTGATCCTGCACAGCAGACTTCTCCTTGATTTAAAAATATACCCATCATTACCCATTCAACGGTCTTGTCGATATCCGTGTCTGCTAAGACGATATTAGGTGACTTTCCACCGAGTTCAAGCCCTATTTTTTTTACGTTGCCAGCAGCAGCTCGCATTATGCCTTGCCCAACGGATGTGCTGCCTGTGAATGTAATCATATCTACCTTTTTGCTTTCGGCTAAAAGATTTCCAACTGTGCTTCCTGAACCGATGACCAGATTTGCAGTGCCTTTTGGTAGATCACATTTATCAAGTATCTCAAAAAGCTTCAATGCCGAAAGTACCGTTTCAGAGCTTGGCTTGAAAATTATACTGTTGCCAGCCGCAAGTGCAGGGGCTATTTTCCATACGCTCATCAAAAATGGAAAATTCCAAGGTGTGATAAGTGCGCAGACACCCACTGGTTCTTTCACTGTGTATGAGTGCATATTGCCGAAATTGCTGTTTACATTGTAAGTTTGACCGCTTGGTGTACGGATAAGCCCTGCATAATAACGGAAACAATGCACAGCATCGTCAACATCTGCCTGCGCTTCACGCAAGGGCTTGCCGTTGTCCATTGACTCTGTCTTAGCTATTTCATCAATCTCGCTCTCTATCATATCAGCGATCTTTAGAAGCTTGTCGCTTCGTTGCTGAACATCAAGATCACGCCATTCTCTGGTTTTGTAAAAGGAACGTGAGGCACTTTCTATTGCATATTCCACATCTTCCTTGCTGTTTTGCACTATCTCGCCTAACTCTTTGTTATTTGAAGGATCAACAGATCTCAGAACGATTCCCGAAGCGCCTTCAAACCATTCTCCGTTAATGTATGTTTTATATCTGCGCATAGAAAGAACTCCTTTGGCTTGATTTACAGTGACTTTAAATATAGATCTCTTATGTGTGACCTGTCAAATTTTACGGGATGATAGGATATACCTGCTGCTGAAACTTTCATACAGCTGTCTGTCAGCATATCGATATCACTTTCTTTTACTCCAAAATCTGATAACGTACAGGTAAGACGAAGTGAGTCGATAAATTTTGTTATCTGTTCTGCACAATCATTCTCATTATTGCCGCCTAACACTTTTGAAATAAATGCAAGTTTCTGTGGGCCACCTTTTATGCTTGCTTCTGTTACTGCAGGGGTTATGGCTGCAAGACCTTTGCCGTGTACGGCATTCTTGAAACCGCTGACAGGGTGTTCCATACCATGTGCAAGTGTAACACCTGCGGTATTTATGACCATTCCCCCCATTGTGCTTGCAAGACTTATCTTGTCCCAGTACTCTGGATTATTGTCACCCTTAAAAAGCTTTGGAAGATCATCTGCAATAAGCTTCATTGCCTTTTCGCACATAATATCCGTGAATGGTTGAGCAATGCGGCTTATATAGGCTTCCATACAGTGACAAAAGGCATCAAAACCGACACTTGCCAAAACATTTTTCGGCATAGTCATCATACATTCAGAATCAATGATAGACGCCTTTGCAACTATTGCATTGCATCTTAGTGATTTTTTATCTCCGTTTTCCGGGTTTGTTAATACAGCAAATCCGTTTCCCTCACTGCCTGTTCCGCAGGTCGTTGGGATAAGTATTATCGGCAGAGCTTTGCCGCTTTTCAGACGATTGAATATGTAGTCATTTATATCACCGTCATTTACTGCGATAAATGCTGCTGCCTTTGCACAATCCATAACGCTTCCACCGCCGACGCCTATGACCATATCGCAGCCGTTGTCTTTTGCTATTCGTGCAGCTTGCTCAGCTGTCGTTGTAAGAGGATTTTGTGGTACTTTATCAAAAACAGTATATTCGATACCTGATTTTTTTAAGTGACTGCAAATTCGGTTAAGCAACCCAGAGCGCTTTGTGCTGCTTTTTCCTGTGACAACAAGTGCCTTTTTGCCGTGATCGCTTGCGATGATTCCAACAGAGCTGACTTTTCCTCTTCCAAAAACAATATTTACAGGCAGGTAGTAATTAAAATCCATACTCACGTTTAATACCTCTTTTCTTGTATTATTTATCAGACTTTGCTTTTACCAAAGCGGTCTCAAATATCTCAAAGCCTTTTTCAAGTTGTTCGTCTGTTACACACAGAGGGACAAGAAATCTTATAACGTTTCCGTGTGTGCCAGCATTTTCAAGCATTAGTCCCATTTGAAGGGCGTTCTGTATCACCTTAGAAACAAGTTCGCCGTTTGGTTCTTTTTCTGCTTTAGTCTTTACAAATTCCACGCCAAGCATCGAGCCAAGACCTCTTACATCTCCTACCTCTTCATATTTTTCTTTAAGACCGCTGAAAAATATAGTTGCCTTTTTACCTATTTCTTCAGCTTTGCCTGCATAATCTTCTTCCAGCATTATATCCATTACCTTGAGTGCAGAAGCACAGGCAAGAGGATTTCCACAATATGTTCCGCCAATAGTTCCCACAGGTACTGAATCCATAATTTCCTCACGGGCGGTTATTGCACTTATTGGAACGCCGCCGCCAAGAGATTTTGCTGTTGCTATAATATCTGGTGCAGCACCTGCTTCCTTCCAATATTCTGAGGCATAGTATCTGCCACTTCGACAGTTTCCACACTGTACTTCATCAGCAATAAGTAAAATACCATTATCGTCGCATATCTTTCTGACGGCTTTTACCCATTCGATAGGTGCGGGGACAAAACCACCCTCTCCTTGAACAGGTTCGACTATCATTGCTGCAATATCACTGGCAGGTGCAGCTTCATCAAAAAGAGTGTTGAGTTTGTCTAGGTAATATGCTATTGCTTCTTGTTCAGAATATCCTTTTGGTGCATGATAAAGGTAAGGGAACTCAGCTCTGTAAATATCAGACGGGAAAGGACCCATTCCCTTTGCATAAGATTTTTTTGCTGTAAGAGCCATTGTAAGATTTGTTCTTCCGTGGAATGCACCAGAGAAGCAGATGATGCCTTTTCTTCCTGTATATGCTTTGGCTATCTTTACTGCATTCTCATCTGCCTCTGCACCGCTGTTTGCAAAGAATGTTTTCAGTTTATCACCTTTGCATGGCATAAGTTTGTTGAGCCTATCAGCAAGTTCAATGTAACCACTGTGTGCCACCACATTGAAAATGCAGTGAAAATATTTTTCTGCCTGATCTTGAACAGCTTTCACGACCTCAGGTCTGCTGTAGCCGATGTTGAGAACGCCGACACCTCCGATAAAATCAAGAAAGATGTTTCCGTCAACATCTTCGAGCATTGCGCCCTCTCCACGCTTGATACATATAGGATATGTATAGCCACAGAGCGCTTTAGGCAGTGCGTTGTCCCTTTTTTTCAAAAGTACACAGGCATTTGGTCCTGGAACCTTATCTGTAATTATAGTTGGTGATGAATTTCTTAGCATTATAAAGTCACTCCTGTTCTTTTATTACGGAAAGTTTTTTCCTTTGATATAATTATAAGAAAAAAACAGTATAACAGCAATGTGTTGTCTTTATAATCTTTATTGTGGTGTATGCACACAATAAATTATGACTGATCTTTTTGACTTTCACGATAGTTTTTGATCTCAAACGCCATTTTAAGTTCAAGATAGACGTCAAGATCATCAAGTTCGCAGCAAAGTATCTTTTTGATCTTATCCATACGATAGCGCATTGTATTTCTGTGGATAAACAGGTGCTCTGCTGCGGCGGCAGCGTTGCAGTTATGATCAAGATAGGCTTCAAGCGTTTTGCAAAGGTCGCCCTCCTGCAAAACATCAGATTGTATCAGTTTGCCTATATGATTATTTACATATTCATCAAGAAACTTATCATTTTTTATCTGCGCGATAAGCGAGTAGATACCGAGATTATCGTAAAAGAATATT
>ULRY01031075.1_pt1 | contig 24553 bp, 16 predicted proteins | sample 1955941 | NCBI WGS metagenome assembly ULRY01 (sample SAMEA4835696, study PRJEB28245) | human gut metagenome | biome: gut microbiome; material: fecal sample | place: Denmark | collected 2008 | reverse complement strand
GCTTGGTCATACAAGGGCGTTGACTATGGTTTTATTGACGGACATCTTGACAGCGTTCTTGATGAACTGGTAAAGTATCTTTAATAGATCATTTCTTAATATAACTCCATTTTTGGACAAGCTCGGTCACGTTTGCCGAGCTTGTTTTTTATGCTTAGTTTCATAAATTGATGTTTGCTCATAAAATTCTATTTACGATAATTATTTGATATAAATAACTGAATATTGATATAATAATTTTAAAACAAAGCGTATAATATAAACATAATAATTCATAGTCACTTTCTTATAATAACTTCCGAATAAACAGACCTGCTTTAATATCAAGTGGGTCTGTTTTCATAAATTCGATATTAAACACTTTTATGATATTTATGTTACGTTTTTGATATAAACAAAACGTTTACATAGTTATAATATATACAGAAACAACAAAATAAATTGCTTTTAGCGAAAAATTTTATTGAAAAATAGGAGGAAAAGGTTATGAAGATCAAAAAATTTGTAGCAGGTCTTTCAGCAGCGGTTCTCGCAGCAACAATGATGTCAGTTTCTGTTTCGGCAGCAAAGCTTGGCGATGTTGTTCACCCGTCAGAGGAGGACTCAAAAATGAATGACTCATATTACTCTATCGGAGCAATGGGCTTTTATATGGGTCAGGACTGGACCTGGAATCAGGGTGACTGGGTAGGCATCGATGATGCTGGCAAGATAACTGTTGAATATAAGATAAGCAAAGTTATCACCGACAAGACAATGTCAGGCAAGGGAACTCTTGGAGATATGGGCGTTATGGTGGCAAATCTGCCTGATGGTATTTATCCTGTGGACGTTAAGATATCTGACGCAAAGTTCGTTGCCGAGGACGGCACAACAACAGTTTTTGATTCGCTTAATTCTATCACTTCAATGGACGAGGACGCAGAGGGTGGAATAAGAATACATATCAGACCAACTGACGAGGTCAATGATGAAACAGGCGAGGTAACAAAGAAGGCTTGTCCTGAGGTCGCAGGCTGGGAGAAGGAAGGCGCTTTCAACGGCGGCACACTTTCAATGACGCTTGATTTCGGTGTTGCATCTGCCGAGGGCGGAGATTCAAAAACAGATGCTTCAAAGGCAGATTCAAAGTCTGATGCTTCAAGCTCAAAGGCTGATACGTCAAAGAAAGACGCTTCTTCATCTAAGGCGGATGCAGGCAAGACTTCTGCAACAGCGGCTACATCTTCAAAAGCATCTGACGATACATCTAAGGCAGCAGAAACAGGTGCGGCTGTTGGCGGAGCACTTGCAGTTATCGCTCTTGCAGGCACAGCAGTGATCGTTGCAAAGAGAAGAAAGTAATATTTGGAGGTATGGCTATGAATAATGCAAAAAGAGTTTTGACATTTGCCCTTGCGGTTTGCTCGCTTTCAGCATTTGCATCTTGCGGAAGTTCAAGTGATTCATCAAGCAAGGTCGTTGACAAAAAACTTAAGGAAGATCAGCAGCAGATAGTTCAAAGACTTGCTGATGATATGAAAGATGTGAGAGATCTCAAGAGCAACGAAATAAAGTGGTTTTCACATTGGGATATCAACCCTACTGAGGCAGAGGACAAGGAGATAGGCGCTGACCTTGCTTTGTTCAAGACAAAGTATAATGGTAAGATAAACTGGGTGCAGACCACTTGGGAAACTAAGTTTGACGATCTTGCGGCACTTGTAATGTCAAATGATTCACCTGATTTCATCGGTGCTGATGATATGGACGTTTTCCCTAAGGGTGCTATAAAGTCAATGATAGAGCCTATCGACGATTATATCGATCTTTCAAAGCCTCTTTGGACAGACATAAAGGGTGCGACAGATCAGTTTATGCTTGGCGATAAGCATTATGTGAGCGTTATCAGAACAGACCCTGCATATGTTTTTGTATACAACAAGCAGACAATGGAAGATAACGGATATGACGATCCTGCTGAGCTTTTCAAAGAAGGCAAGTGGAACTGGGATACATTCACAGAAATGTGTCTTGATTTTACTGACGCTGAAAGCGATAAATACGCTCTCGACGGTTGGTATTATGAAAAGGCTTTGCAGCAGTCTTCAGGTGTGCCGCTCATCGGTATCACAGACGGCAAGCTTGTAAATAATATTTCTGATCCTATGATAGCAAAGGCTCAGAATATGATGTATGAGCTGCAGAAGAACAATGTTGTTTATCCAAAGCACGAGAACAACTGGAAACTCAGAGGCGATGCAGAGGGAAGCGGAATGGCAACAGGTCTGACGCTTTTCTATCCTATCGGACTTTGGGCGCTTGAGAATGCTCCGTCAACAACTGTAAACTACGGCGATGTATCAAAGGGAGAGGTAATGTTCGTTCCTGTTCCTTGCTCAGCTGATAGCGATAAACAGTATATCCCTTCAAGAGTACACGGCTTTAGCATTGTAAAAAACGCACAAAATCCTGAGGGCGTGGCAGCTTTCCTTGAATGTTGCCGTTATGCAGAGCTTGACGAGGCTGCACATCAGATAACCCTTGATCAGTACAAGGACGATTACGGCTGGACAGATGAGATGCTTGAAATGAGAGAAACTATCTATGATCTGTCTGCACAGAATCCTGTATTTGACTTTGAACAGGGCGTATCTGCCGACCTTAACTCTATTTGCGATACTGCAATAAGAGGAACAATGAATCCGCAGGAGTCAAAGAGCTGGTCACAGGTCGTTCAGGAAAATGAAAAGGCTATAGATTATCTTATCGACGAGGCTATGACTTCAATGAAAGAGGCTAAATAATATCTAATTATCAGAAAAAAGGGCGGCAGGGTGATTTGCCGTCCTTTTTCTATAAATATGAGGCTTTACTTGTGTCTGTAAATATGATATAATAAGCTAAAAAGCAGGGGGTGAAAGCTATGGAAATAAACAGAGAATTGTCTAAGCGGCAGTTTATGCAAAAGGAAAATGACTATCATCATTCACCATATGAAACGGAACTGGAATTCTATTCTGCGGTGCGGGAGGGCGACCTTGAAACGGTCAAACGTTTGTATACGTCGCTGGATACAAACGGAAAGGGCAGACTCAGCAAAGACGACCTTAGAAACATCAAGTATCATCTTGTCATAACCATAGCTATGCTGTGCAGGTTTTGCATCGAGGGTGGACTTGACCCTGAAACTGCGTATACCATAAGCGATATATACATTAATAAATGTGATGAGTGCCGCAATGAAGAAAGCGTTATGGCTGTACACAAAGAAGTCATCGTTTATTATACAAAGCAAATGAAAAAGGCTGCGTCACAGAACGTTTACTCGAAGCATATCCTTATGTGCTTTGACTGCATTTTCGATAATATTTACAAGGGCGTGACCGTCAATCAGATAGCTGATGAACTGAACATAACGCCTCAGTATCTTTCAAAGCTTTTCAGAGAGGAAGTTGGCGTAAAGATCTCTGATTTCATTATGTCAAAAAGGATACAAGCGGCTGAAAATATGCTGAGATATTCTGAATATAGTCCGCTTGATATAGCCAATTATCTTGCTTTCAGCTCGCACAGCCATTTTATTGCCTGCTTTAAGAAACAGACAGGACTTACACCGAAACAGTATAGAGATCAGTTTTTCCGTGCAAACTGGAACAAGCATAGCACAAGCAGATCGAAAATATAAGTTGATGTTAATAATCTGATATTTGCATTACTTTTCTGATATAAATATCACATTTGTTGATTTATAATACTTATAGAAGATAAAATTCTGATATTTATTCGGAGGTAATGAAAAATGAAAAAAGTTTTGGCTATGTCGATTCTCACAATGATAGTTATGTCTATGGGTGGCTGCGGTGCTTCATCTGACAGCAGTTCTTCGCAAGATGTCAGCAGCAAGGCGGAAACGGAAAGCAATTCTCCATACACGGTTGAGGCAGATTTCAGCAAGGGTGCGTCAAATGATTTTTCCATTTCAGCAGGCTGGTCAAATGGTGATCCGTTCAACTGCTCGTGGAGCGAGGATAACGTAACTTTCAATGACGGAAAAATGCAGCTTACCATTGACAGTATGGGCGATTCCGAAGCGTACAGAGGCGGCGAGTATCGTTCAAAGGAAAATTATGGCTATGGACTTTATGAGGTATCGATGAAAGCCATAAAGAATGACGGCGTTGTATCATCGTTCTTTACATACACAGGTCCATCGGAGGATAATCCTTGGGACGAAATAGATGTTGAAGTCCTTGGCAAGGACACAACAAAGGTGCAGTTCAATTACTACACCAATGGTGTTGGCAAGCACGAATATATGTATGATCTTGGATTTGACGCTTCTGAGGATTTTCACACTTACGCATTTGAGTGGAAAGAGGACGGCATAACTTGGTATGTTGACGGAAAAGAAGCATACAAGGCTACTGAAAATCTGCCTGTTACGCCTGGTAAAATAATGATGAATGCGTGGAATGGCATTGGAGTTGACAGCTGGCTGAAAGCCTTTGACGGCACAGTTCCGCTGACGGCTGAATATGAGTGGGCAAGGTTTACGGCAGAAAAGTAAAGTGATCCGCATATTATGCTTGCGTTTATGTCTTGATTTTTTTAGTTAATGATATTGATATTTGAACCGACCCCATTTGCTAGGTCAAAAAGTCTAGCGAATGGGGTCGGTTTATTTTACAAAGATAAATTTCATATATTCACTCTTCTCATGAGCCTGACTATTTATGATATCATGAGTATATTTCTGTATAGGGGTGTTTTTTTGCTATAATTTTCATTTATATTCTCACATCTCAACTTCTCGGTTATACGCCTCTGCCCCCTCGACATACAGCGTTCTCATTTCTTCAAACGAGTCGCTTGGGGATAGGATAACGCCGTCTTTGCCGAACTTATTGAAATAGTATTTGACTTGGATAGGCGGGGAGATGAACTCGTTGACAGTGTTGGGCTTGGGCTTTTCATTGCCTTTCAGTATGGGGCGCTGATAGAGTATTTTGCCGAACATTTCAACGCCTTTTTCGGTGAGGTACACTTTGGAGATATCGCTCTCATCACTGCCAAAACGTGGGTCGCTGAGTAGGTGCTTCACGGACTTGACGTGACCCTCTTTCAGCCGTTCGTATTCGGTGACGGAGGAGTATTCCTTTTGGCTGAGCTTTTCTGCGATGCTTAGTCCGCTCAATCTGCTTATGCGATAGCTGTCGGCTTTGAACTCTTTGCCTGCGCTTTTTTCGTCGGACAGGCAGACAAGATAATTATACATCTTATATTCGTCGCTGACGATACGGTAGGGGATAAGCCTTATGCGGCGCTTTTCACGGCTGTACATATTAGAATATGCGTAAATGAAGCTGTAATATCTGCTGCCGTTTTGTTTGATGACTTCATTTATTTTTATGATATTGTCGGCGAAAATGAGCCTTTCACGTTCGCAATCTGACAGCAGGGCATAGTCCTCATACACGGCTTTCAGAAATCTTCTTAGGGTCAAGCTGTACACCTTGTTTTCATAATAAAGGTCATCACTGCTCAGTGTATCGTAAAGGTCACGGCATATGCTGAGCCTTACTCGCACTGCATTTTCGGTCTTGGTCTTTTCGTATTTTGCAGAGAGCTTTGAGATAAGATAGCTTTTTATTATCTCCTTGCTTTTATCATCAAGGCTGTCATCGATCTCCTCGATCTGCCATTCTACGAATGCGTTCAGAAGTGGGATACCAATATATTTATAGTTATCGTCACTCTTGTATTTTAATGATGCGATATATGCTGAATCAAATATACTTGTGAGAAATGAGGACATTGATACGCTGCCGTTAGGGGAAAGGCTTGTTTCAAATATGGACTTGTCCTTGATAATGACGGAATATGCAGAGGGTGAGAGGGGTATGGATTGCACCTCTGCGATATATGGTACGTTTTTGTCACGCTTGGGCAGAAATGTGCTTGGGGGTATGAGCATTTTTATCACCTCTTGTATCCATTATATCACAAATGTACTTTTTGTCAATATCATAGAAAATTATTTTGCTGAAATTGTGACATAAATGCCGTAAAAACGTGATAAATGTGCAAAAACATAGATAAAAAAGTTTTTGAAAATTACACTTTTGTTGACGATGATAAGGTGGTATAATGTATACAGAACAAAGGACAGGAGGTGATAAAAATGGGAAAGACGATCCTTACGGCTATCATTGTAGCTGTACTTGACTGCGCTATCGCAGCTGTCAAGGAGATTGGGGAATGAGATGAAATAACGACAGACGGGAGGTGATGAAAATGCTTTATGTAAAACAGCCACTTTCTATTGACATTTGTGTCTGAAAATGGTATAATATTTATGTATTAAAGCGCTGATAAGATAAGTTTGGTGTTTTATTACAGAATATCGTTGATTATTTTGTCAACTTTGACCTACTACACTAGTGCGAATTTGCACTAGTCTAAAACCTGTTCAACTTTTCGATTGCTGTCATTTCGCTACTACACTGGTGCAAATTTGCACTAGTCTAAAACTCCTCGATTACCTTGTATGTGCCGATTGGGGCTACTACACTAGTGCGAATTTGCGCTAGTCTAAAACTGAGAGCCTTTATACACCGCATAAGTATAGCTACTACACTGGTGCAAATTTGCACTAGCTGGCAAAGTTTAACATCAAAACCAACAAATAAAAAAATCCCTTAACGCTCAATGCGCTAAGGGATAACTAATATAAGGAGTAATATTTATGGCAAAAAAGAATAAAATGAAGCCTAGAGAGCTGCGTGAGGCTCAGAAAAAAGCCAGACAGCTCAAAGCGGCTGAGATAAATAATAACGCTGCTCCTGCGATCGCTGCCATGCCTGCTGCAGAGGTCATTGCACCTGTGGCAGAGAAGAAAAAATCCTCCGTAAAGGCGGCAGGAATGAAGTCTATTCTTGTCAGCGAAAATAAAATGTACATAACCTCTTTCGGCAAGGGCAATTCTGCTGTGCTTGAATATGAGGTGGACAATAATGACTACAACAAAACTCAGCTTTCTTCAAAGGACAACAGCAATATCGAGCTTGGTGATGTAAACGAGGTAAACATCACTTTTTCAAGCAAGCATGGCTTTGGGAGCGGAGTGGAGATAAATACTTCAAACCCTACTCACAGAAGCGGTGAAAGCTCGCCTGTAAGAGGGGATATGCTGGGGCTTAAATCGGAGCTTGAAAAGCGCTTTTTCGGCAAAACTTTTGATGATAATATACATATCCAGCTTATTTACAACATTCTGGATATCGAAAAGATACTTGCGGTGTATGTAACGAATATCGTTTATGCGCTGAACAATATGCTTGGTATAAAGGATTCTGAAAGTTATGATGATTTTATGGGGTATCTTTCTGCAAGAAATACTTATGAAGTTTTTACTCACCCTGACAAAAGCAATCTTTCCGATAAGGTAAAGGGTAATATCAAGAAAAGCCTTAGCAAGTTTAATGACTTGCTGAAAACTAAGCGCCTTGGCTATTTCGGCCTTGAAGAGCCAAAGACAAAAGACACAAGAGCTTCGGAAGCATACAAAAAGCGTGTTTATCATATGCTTGCAATTGTGGGGCAGATAAGACAGTGTGTTTTTCATGATAAATCGGGTGCAAAAAGATTTGACCTTTACAGTTTTATTAACAATATTGATCCCGAATACAGAGATACTCTTGACTATCTTGTTGAGGAGCGTTTAAAGTCCATAAACAAGGACTTTATCGAGGGTAACAAGGTCAATATCAGCCTGCTTATTGATATGATGAAAGGCTATGAGGCTGATGATATCATACGCCTTTATTACGATTTCATTGTGCTTAAATCTCAGAAAAATCTCGGCTTTTCTATCAAAAAGCTTCGTGAGAAAATGCTGGAGGAATACGGTTTCAGATTTAAGGACAAGCAATATGACTCTGTGCGCTCAAAGATGTACAAGCTTATGGATTTCCTGCTTTTCTGCAACTACTACAGAAATGACGTTGCCGCAGGCGAAGCTCTTGTGCGTAAACTGCGTTTTTCAATGACCGATGATGAAAAAGAGGGGATATATGCTGATGAAGCGGCAAAGCTTTGGGGCAAATTCAGGAATGATTTTGAAAATATCGCCGACCACATGAACGGTGACGTTATCAAGGAGCTTGGCAAGGCTGACATGGATTTTGATGAGAAAATTCTTGACAGTGAAAAGAAGAATGCGTCTGACCTTTTGTATTTCTCCAAAATGATATATATGCTCACATATTTTCTTGACGGCAAGGAGATAAACGATCTTCTTACAACGCTTATCAGCAAGTTTGATAACATCAAGGAGTTTTTGAAGATAATGAAAAGCTCTGCTGTTGATGTTGAGTGTGAGCTTACGGCGGGCTACAAGCTGTTCAATGACAGCCAGAGGATAACCAACGAGCTTTTTATCGTAAAGAACATTGCTTCCATGAGAAAGCCTGCGGCTTCAGCGAAGCTTACGATGTTCCGTGACGCACTGACTATACTCGGTATAGACGACAATATCACGGACGATAGGATAAGCGAGATTCTAAAACTTAAAGAAAAAGGCAAGGGCATACATGGTCTGAGAAATTTTATAACAAACAATGTTATCGAGTCCTCTCGGTTTGTATACCTTATCAAGTATGCGAACGCTCAGAAGATAAGAGAAGTGGCTAAGAATGAGAAAGTTGTCATGTTTGTTCTTGGGGGTATCCCTGACACGCAGATAGAGCGTTATTACAAGAGTTGTGTGGAGTTTCCTGACATGAATAGTTCTTTGGAAGCAAAGCGCAGTGAGCTTGCGAGAATGATAAAGAACATCAGCTTTGATGATTTCAAAAATGTGAAACAGCAGGCAAAGGGCAGAGAAAACGTGGCTAAGGAGAGGGCAAAGGCTGTTATCGGGCTTTATCTTACGGTCATGTATCTGCTGGTGAAAAATCTTGTGAATGTCAATGCAAGGTATGTTATTGCGATACACTGCCTTGAACGTGATTTTGGGCTGTATAAGGAGATAATTCCTGAGTTGGCTTCAAAGAACTTGAAAAATGACTACAGGATACTTTCACAGACGCTTTGTGAACTTTGTGATGATCGTAATGAGTCGTCGAATTTGTTCTTGAAAAAGAACAAGCGGCTGCGCAAGTGCGTTGAAGTTGATATCAATAATGCAGACAGCAGCATGACAAGAAAATACCGCAACTGTATTGCTCATCTTACTGTAGTTCGTGAACTGAAAGAATACATAGGAGATATTCGTACAGTGGATTCTTACTTCTCCATTTATCATTATGTTATGCAGCGTTGTATCACGAAAAGGGGAGATGACACAAAGCAAGAAGAGAAAATAAAGTATGAGGACGATCTTTTAAAAAATCACGGCTATACGAAAGACTTTGTAAAGGCTCTCAACTCGCCGTTTGGATACAACATTCCGAGGTTTAAAAATCTTTCAATTGAGCAGTTGTTTGACAGAAATGAATATCTTACTGAAAAGTAGCGTAGTGTAGATACCGCCGCTCTCTTGGGGGACAGGAGGCGGCGGTGATATTCATTCTTGTAAAAGACGTGGTGGATATTCTGTTTGATTTGTTTTTTTGGAAAGAAGAAGTAAGACAAGTGAAAATCAGAGCACTGTATGCAATATGGTGCGGATATCTACAAACGCTTAGCAGCATAAAGCTGTTGGATAAAGACGGCGAGATATCTAAAGATGTAACAACTCATATCACAAAAGAAGAAGCCAAAAAGCTGATGAAGCTCCTTAAAAAGCTGAATATTTTTCGATTTTCTACCTCATCAGCGTCATTAGGGGAATAGTCCCAATCGTCTGTAGAAGCGATAACAACAGTATCGTTCTTAAAGTCAACTATAGCGCCAATACCATATGTAGTGATAAGCTGAGTTTTTCTTATATCTCCAACGGAGATCTTTTTGTCTGAATATGTTGATATGCCATTCTTCTGCATAATCTCTTATTCTAGGCTCGATACTTTCGACACGTTCAAGCATGGTTCGTTTTATCTGCTCTATATCTTTATCATCAGCAGTTTTTCGACGATGGCAGCAATAATCCAGCTCTCACACAGAAGATCGTGGACAGCGTATCGAGGCTTTCTGAGAAGGATCAGAAGCTTGTGTTGGAGATTTCGGAGAGGTTGGGGAAAGATTGAATCGATAAAGTGCCTTAATGCTAGTCATAAGGCACTTTTGCTATGTGGAACATACAAAAAAATAGTTACGCTTTTCGGTTTCTCAAAGCATAACCCTACTTTTTTAGGTAATACAAAAACTCCCCCTGCGGCGTTAAGTTCTGATAATAAAAAAAGCCATGACGGACAATGCCCGTCACGGCGAGTGACTGGTCGAGGTGACGGGACTTGAACCCACGGCCTCTGCGTCCCGAACGCAGCGCTCTACCAAACTGAGCCACACCTCGAAATACCACTGTAATATTATATCACACCCATCAAACCTTGTCAAGGCGTTTTTTTTGTTTTGTATCCTCTTTGCTCTTTTTTACTGCGTTGACCTTTGGTGTTTGACGAATTTATTGAAATCATTCTCATTGTAACTTATTTTCATTGACATATGCCTTGCGTTGTGATATTATATATATAAAGGTGTTCTCGTTTGAAAGTTTTTGTATGAGGTGATGAAATCGATGAATATGAAGAAAAGAATGTTGAGCATTGTCCTGTCTGGCGCAATGGCTGTTTCTACTGCTGTGTCTGCTGGATCGTTCGGTGCCTTTGCCGTGGCGCAATGTGTTGCATATTCAGGCTCTAATGTGAATGATCAGGACTATGTGCAATGGTCTGACACAGTGAAATCTTACCTGACAGTGTGCGACAACGGCAATTATATGCGTGTCCAGTCAGGCGCTATCGAGGGCAAGCTCCTTGTGGAATATTACAGCTCTGATTTTGAACCGCTCAGCACTAAGCTTATCGACAATGAACTGCCGATCTTTGGTGCTTTCTATGACTCCGGCAATAATTATTATGTACTTAGCGGTCAGGAAAATCCGAAACAAAACGACTCCCTCGAGGTTTTCCGTATCACGAAGTATGATAAGAATTGGAACAAAATAAAGTCCTGCGGTCTGTATGGAGCTAACACTACAGTTCCATTCGATGCAGGCTCGGCAAGAATGACCCATAGCGGTGACCACCTGCTTGTGAGGACCTGCCACGAAATGTATAAATCAAGCGACGGCAATAATCATCAGGCTAATGTTACCATTGAAGTGGATATGCCTTCGATGACTATCACTGATTCATATACCGGCGTCATGAACGTTGATTATGGCTATGTTAGCCACTCCTTCAATCAGTTTATAAAAACCGACGGCAACCATATAGTCGCCCTCGACCATGGTGACGCTCATCCACGTTCCGCCGTTCTGGTGAAGTATAATTCTGATTTTACTACAGGCAAATTTTTCCCAAGCTATTTTGAACAGGTCAGCAATATCGACGTTGTAACATACCCTGAATATACCGCCGGTCACTATAACTATACAGGTGCGGCTATAGGCGGCTTTGATGTGTCATCATCAAGCTATATCGTGGCACAGAGTACAGTTGACCTTGATTATATCAATACGTCAGAAACACGAAACGTCTACGTTTCCGCTGTTTCAAAGGATCTTTCCACAAACAAGCTCAATAAGATAACTTCTTATGCAGAGGGTACAGCTTCTGCTTCTGCTCCACAGCTTGTGAAGATAAATAATAACAGCTTTTTGCTATTGTGGTCCAGAGATACAAAGGTAAGCTGTGTGAAGCTAAACGCTGACGGCACAGTAAACGGCGGTATACACACCTTTGAGGGAAGCCTTTCAGATTGCCAGCCTGTTATCAAAAACGGCAGAGCAGTATGGTATGTTTACGATAAAAATAACGTGACCTTCAACTCCCTGAACCTTTCAAATCTTGCGGTTATGTGAATAAGTTCACAGTTCCGACCTCTACCACTGTTTATTGGCGCACAGACCTTTCGAATACGTCCTTTTCAAGCGTATTGAGCAAAACTCAGTTCAGTGTGGGCGACAGCATTGATTTCTGGCTTTATGACGATACAGACTACACAGTTGAATTTTCTGATCGCAGCATGGTAAGTGTAAATAAGCTTGAAAACTATGCTAATGATATCAGACGTATCACATTCAAAAACGGCGGTTCACTCACTGTAAAAATTTATCCTACATACAATCCGTCTGTAGCAAAGACATACAAATTCACCTGCGGATGCACGAGCCACACATATGGCAGTGCTGTTATCACAAAACAGCCGACCTGCACATCAGAAGGTACAAAAACAAAAACTTGTACGCAGTGCGGAGCAACAGTAACAGAAACAATTGCAAAGCTTTCCCACAGCTACACAACCACAGTTGTTGCACCTACTTGCACTACTAACGGCTACACACTCCACAAGTGTTCTGTTTGCGGTACTTCATACAAGGACAACACAACAAAAGCAACAGGTCACAGCTACGGAAATTCTGTTGTAACAAAACAGCCGACCTGCACATCAGAGGGTACTGCCATAAAGACTTGTACAAAGTGCAATGCGACATTTACAGAAACTATAGCAAAGACTTCACACAAATATGTCGACACAGTTGTTGCACCTACTTGCACTGCTAACGGCTACACTCTCCACAAGTGTTCTGTTTGCGGTACTTCATACAAGGATAGCACAACAAAAGCACCAGGTCACAGCTACGGAAATTCTGTTGTAACAAAACAACCGACCTGCACATCAGAGGGTACTGCTATAAAGACCTGCACAAAGTGCAATGCGACAGTTACAGAAACTATACCAAAGACTTCACACAAATATGCTGACACAGTTGTTGCACCTACTTGCACTACTAACGGCTACACACTCCACAAGTGTTCTGTTTGCGGTACTTCATACAAGGATAGCACAACTAAGGCAACAGGTCACAGCTACGGAAATTCTGTTGTAACAAAACAGCCGACTTGCACATCAGAGGGTACAAAAACAAAGACTTGCACAAAGTGCAATGCAACAGTTACAGAAAAGCTTCCTGCAAAGGGTCACACCGCAGTTACCGACAAGGGCTACCCTGCTACTTGCACCACCGCAGGCAAAACAGACGGCTCACATTGCTCAGTTTGCAATACTGTTATCAAAGTTCAGACAGTGATAAATGCCACAGGTCACAAGTCAAGCGGTTGGATAGTCGACAAGGCGGCTTCTATCGGAGTTAAAGGCTCAAAGCACAAGGAATGTACAGTCTGCAAGAAAGTTCTTGAAACGGCTGAAATTCCTGCACTTTCAAGAATTAGCATTTCAAAGGCAAGCGTGACACTTTCAACTTCGACCTACGCTTATGACGGCAAGGCAAAGAAGCCTGGTGTAACGGTCAAGCTAAACGGCAAAACTTTGAAGAATGGTACAGATTACACAGCTTCCTATTCAAACAACACCAAGGTTGGAACAGCAAAGGTCACTATTAAGGGCAAGGGCAATTACACTGGCTCAGTTTCTAAGACCTACAGTATCAAAAATAACTTCAAGAAAGCCACAGTTTCGGGCATTTCCACAAAGGCTTTCACTGGCAAGAACATCACTCAGAGCATTACTGTTAAATACAATGGCAAAACATTGAAAAAAGGCACTGACTACACAGTTTCATACTCTAACAACAAGAGCATAGGCACTCCCACTGTAAAAATCACAGGAAAAGGCTCTTACACAGGCACTATCACAAAGACGTTCAAGATAAATCCTGCCAAGCAGGAGATACAGAAGCTCACTGCTAAGAGCAAGGCATTCTTTGTGGATTGGGCGCAGAAAGGTTCTGCTACCGGATACGAGATTCAGTATGCTACCAACTCAAAGTTCACAAGTGCAAAGAAAGTTACCATAACAAACAACAAGACCGACACCAAGACTATTTCAAAGCTTTCGGGCAAAAAGAAATATTACGTTCGTGTTCGTTCTTACACAACTGTAAAGGGTACGAAATACTACGGCGCTTGGTCGGCTTCAAAGAGTGTTACTACAAAGAAGTAATTTTATATGAGAACAGCGTATCGCAGGGGGCTGCGGTACGCTGTTTTATTTTTACTTTGATATTGCAGTTCGGGGCTTCAAAAATTATTCTTTTCCTAGTCTTTCAGAAACTTCAAGCACCAATCGCTGGCCTTTTTCCGAAAGTTTCGATCCTGCACCCAATTTCCGTCTTACTTTGGGCAGGACGGATTTTTTTGTTCCCGGTGAGATAGAATTGCGTTATGATAAATTTTGAAATCACTCGCCGTGACGGGCATTTTATGTACTCATGTCCCTTGTGCATATGTGCTAAGCCCGCAAGATCGCAATTGTATGTAATGTCAAAAAGGTGCATATAGTCTTGACAAAAGACCGGACGTCTGTTAAACTTATCCTAAGCAAAGACCGGGGACGACACCCATAGAAAATAACAGCGTCGGAGCTAAACGCAAGCCTGTGTAATACAGGCACTAATTTAATATTGCTGTGCAAGGGGGAGATACCCATAGAAAAAAACGTTATTGTTACAGACATAAACGGAAAACGAATCGGAGCCACCTATCCCAAAAGGGCTAAGGGGCTTGTTAAGAACGGTCGGGCAGAGTATGCAAGCGACTGTGAAAAATGTACTATAAGAATGTTGGATACTCATAAGCCGACCGTGGATGTTACGGAGGTAAACAATATGGGTAAAGTAATAGATTTTGATCCTAGAGATTTTAAGGCAGATAAGTCCTGCGAAAACAATGTCATAGCTAAATATTTTGTGACCGATGAGGACGGCGAAAACGTTATTGCCTATTCTATTGGAAACTGGAATTGGGACTGGACGCAGATATGCTGTGACAAAAAACTTGAGAAAAATACCGACTATGTTTTCAGATTTGTGATAGTCGGAGGCTATTGTAATACGTGCAATGAAACTTCTCGCTTTGAGATCGTGCCTATGCCAGACGGTAGCTTAACCGATGAAGCTTACGAAGACAGATACACCTATGATCTGGCTCAGAACAGATATAAGCCTGTTTTATGCAAAAAGACCGACGAGGGTATGCTGAGGCTTTTTGAGATACCTTTCAGAACCTTTGATTGCGAAGATTTCAGGTTTGTATTCATTGCTATGCACGCTGTTGCAACGCTCTATGCGCCAAAAAAGTTTTCAGCTTATGCAGACCTTGAGGATACGAATTTTGACCAGCTTCGTGATGAGATCAACAGCAAAAACAGCGAGGATAATTCTGCAAATGTGGTGATGGATTTCACAGGCGCTCATGTCACACGCTCGACTGTCACCGATCTGCTCACAATGGCTCGTTTTGGCAAAAGCGAGAATGTTTGTATTGATTTTACAGGAGCTGTCATAGAGGACGATAAGCCGGACGATATTCAGGCTGATGCAGATGATACCGGGTCTGACGATATTGCTGTTGAGCTTATGGACGTTGCAGACAACTGAGCTTCGCAGGAAGATATACTTTACTAAGATATTATGATTTAATAAGTTGATCCAAACAGAGAAACCCATTGATCGGGTTTCTCTGTTTTTTTTCGCACAGAAAACCACCCACAGCTAAATCAGCCGTGGGTGGCAATATTATTTTAAATATATACTATTCTTTATTTTCCCAGTGCTATCTTGCCCATTGCGTCTGCCTGCATGATAGCGTCATAAAGTTCGATAGGCTGTACGTCGCCTGCAAGATTGTGGATAATTTCGCCTGGAATACAAGCGTTCTTTGCGATAGTTTCTACCTGCTCAGGTGTAGTTACACCGATCTCTTCAAGTGTGACAGGAAGTCCCACTTCAAGGCAGAAGTTCTGTACCTCTTCAAACTCTTCCTTTGGCGCACCCTCAAGTACAAGCTGAACCAGTGTACCAAGGGCTACACAACAGCCGTGGTCTGCGTGCTTGATTCCCAATGATGTTACGCCATTGTAGAACGAGTGTGCAGCCGCACAGTTTACGTTGTCTGCTCCAACACCTGAAAGATATACGTTAGCCTCGCAGATAGCTTCAAGAGCAGGTGTAACTGCGTGTACCTTGCAAGCCTCAACTGCCTGCTTGCCATATGTTTTCAGCGTGTCATAGCAAAGTCTTGCAAGTGCCTGTCCTGCTCTTGTGATGCCTGTGCCTTCAAGGCTTGCGGACTCTGTTCTTATGGAAGCTCTGCCCTCAAAATATGTACCAAGTGCATCGCCCATGCCTGCAATAAGGAACTTTACAGGTGCGTTTGCGATAACTGTTGTGTCTACCATTACTGCGTCTGGATTGGTAGGATAGAAAAGATATTTGTCAAAGCTGTGGTCATCATTGTATATTACTGACAGACCTGTACATGGCGCATCTGTTGCCGCAACTGTAGGCACGATAACAATGTGCTTGCCTGTGTAGTATGCTGTAGCTTTTGCAGTATCAACTGCGCTTCCGCCGCCAACTGCAACTACTGTGTCGATGTTGTCAGCCTTTACTATCTCTTCCATTTTGGCTATCTCGCCCTTGCTTGATATACCACCAAATACTTCATAGCGTCTGTAATCGTCAAGTTCGCCAAAGCTTTTCTCTATCTTGTCATGACAGGCTTTGTAGCCACTGTTTGAACATACAAACAGCCACCTTTTGCCCATATAGCCCATTTCTTCATGAAACTTAAGTGTAGCATCTCTGCCCTGAACATATTTGAGCGGCTCACGCATTGCTCTGAGTCTTCCCATCATAATGAATTACCTCCGATTTGTTTGATTTATTAACTTTATACGGAATTCTTTCCGTATTTTCAACTAGATTATAGCATATTGCACAAGAGATACAAGAAGCATTTTATTAATGATATGTGAATTATCTATTATGGCAAGTTTTGAAAAATAGTTGCTTAATATACATAAATATAGTATAATGAGTATTAAGACAGTATGCGTCATAAGGTTGTGTATTTTTCATAGGCTGTGGGGTGCGTTTTTGTGCAGATATACAAAAGTGTGATGTTATGATAACCATATCGGGATAACTGCAACTAAGTATATGAAAGGGCAAAAACGAGAGAGCATGAAACGGAGATAAAAATGAAAAATGCAAAGCTTGGAGATGTCATCGCCTTTGTCCTAAGGTCCATGAACGAGGAAACTCGTCAGACAGACGATGAGGCAGAGGCGCAGATGAAAAGGTTGATACGCATACTTGTCTTGGAGGGATATGTGAATGAACAAGAATGAATTGAGAGCCGTTGTAGAAAAGGCTCAAAATGGTGAAAAGACAGCTTTTGAGAAGCTGTACAAAGAGTTCCACGAGAAGCTTTATTTCTTCGTGCTGAAAAACGTTGGGGATAAGCATACCGCAGAGGATATCTCCGAGGACAGCTTTTTGGCTTCAATGGAGGGGATAGGGTCGCTGAAAGAGCCTGAGCATTATGAAACGTGGCTTCACTCTATCGCTTTCAACAAGTGCAGAATGTATTTCAGACAAAAGGGCAGAGAGGATAACATAAGCCTTGATGACGAAAACCTCAGCGAGGATATCCATGCTGACGATACTGTTATGCTCCCTGAGGATTATGCCGATAGCAAGGAGCTTAAACGCTGTCTGAAAAAGGTCATAGAGGGGCTGAAGCCTGAGCAGAGGTCGGCGGTGATACTTTATTATTATGACGGCATGCCGCTGAAAAAAGTGTCCGAGATTTTGGAGATAAGCGAGAATGCCGCCAAGCAGAAGCTTTTTAAGGCGAGGGCAAAGATAAAGAAAGAGATAGAGCGTATCTTTGAGGGCGGCGCATTTGCGGCTGTGCCTATGAGCGCAATGATGAGAGCGGCTCTGCCGAAAAAGTATGCAATGACAGCGGCTTCACCTGTTACAGCGTTGAAAACCTCTTCCGCTGCTATAAAGATAGTGGGAACTGCGGCGGCTGTGGTGGTGGCAGTGAGCATACCATTGGCTCTCCGTGGAGTGAACAACAACGGCTTCGGCGTTCACGATGACAGCAGTGTTTCAGACAGCTTAAATGACGATAGCCTTGACCTTTCTGACAGCAGTATGGCAGACGCTTCATCAGAGAAGATACCTGAAATCAGTTCGTCAAAAGCTGAAACAGACAGCATATCTGAGCCGTCAAGCGAGCCTGAAAAGGTAACAGACACCGCCGTGACAACTGCACCTGCACCTGTGCAAACCGATACTCCTGTTACAGATACGCAAGGCGAAAATACAAGCGCTGTCCTCCCAAGTGCAGACAAACCAGGCGAGGAGCTGTTTTCAAATACAGTGGGGGATATGCTCAAAATGGCAGACAACAACTATGAGTTTGTTTATCCAACATTCGTTCAAAACGGCTATGATTCTATGTATCAGTGCTCGGCTTTTCCGCAGTATCACTTCGGCAGGGCGGCTTTGAATACCGAAACAGGCAAGGGCTATGTTGACGAAAGCCTGCCTGTCACAAGGGTGGAGCTTTACAATGGTGCATACATCACAAAGAATATCTATGTGGGCATGACATACAACGAGCTTTGCAACGCTCTGGGTGAAAAGCCACTTATGTATCTTTCAAATACAGACAGAAACCGAATCGTATCAGCGACAATAAACGGCAGAACATGGTGGTTCGGCTTTGACCTCACTGACGAACAGCTTGATGAAACATATAAAAGAATGCAGGCTCAGACGGACAGCGAGACTTTTGAACTCAACCCATATCAATACGGCGTTGACATCTCTGACATTGACCCTGTTACAAGCGTGGCAGTGTGTGATATAAGCGACAATTAAGAACAGCAAAACGGATATACTATATATAATAGAAAAAGCGGAGGCTCTTTGCGAGCTTTCCGCCTTTTTCATATGTTCAGCATTACGGAAGCGTAAAACATTCCGTCACCGTATTCAAATTTAGCTACGCCATTGTATTTGGCGGCAATGTTCTTGACAGACTCTGTGCCGATCCCTTTGCCATTGCGTTTTGAGGAAAGGAAACCGCCTTCTGGGTCGGTGAGTATAGTTCCGGTGAAGGTGTTGTCCACCGCTAGGCAAAGGGAATAGATGTCAGCCTTTGCTCTGATTATTATTTTTTTATTCTTTGCACTGTCAGACACGCAGCCGTGAATGGCATTTTCGATAAGATTTCCGAAAAGCACAGAGAGGTCGGTTATGTCTATTTTTATGTCATCTGGGATGTCAGCACTCACCTTGTATTCAATGCCGCTGCTTTCCGCTATTTGAGCAAAATATGCAAGAAGTGCGCTTACAGATGTGTTTTTGCAGTAAATGTGTTCTGATATATCGGGCATAGAATCCCTGAAAGAATTGAGATATTCCGAAAGCTTATCGTATTCGCCCTTTTTCAGAAGCTCCTGCATAAGAGCGATATGATGTCTGACATCATGCTTATAGCGTCTTGTTTCTTTTATCTTATCCTGCAAATAGTCATATTGCAGGTTCTGCATTTCAAGCAGGTGGTTATTTTCCTGAAGCCGCAGATTTTTCTGCTGTTCGCTGACCAGCAGTGCCACGATGTAATACACCAGAAACGCTCCTGCATTTATAAAGAACAGAGCTATGGTGTTCTTTGGCTCCAGAGCAAGCTCTAAGCTGCTTTTCGTAGAGTTGCCGTAGAGAGTATAGTACCATATTATATAGAACGTAAATGGGATAAGCCAAAGATAGCGCCACTCCAGACCTGACGGCTCTCTTTCCACCGCAGGTGTGTAGACCTTTTTCATGTAGATAAAAAGCGGCCCCCATACCACGGCTTCTGTCATAAGCATACAAAGGGAAAACGACCAGCGGTATGACTCATAGGCAAGTGACGGGAACAGAATGCCCTCCAGACACTTTGAGGTAATGACGATAAAGCTTGCGTTATTTGAAAGCAGAAGCAGTGTGAAGCCTGTTTTGCCGACCTTGACCTTCACAGCGAAAAAGTAAAAAGCCGCATAGAGCAGGGTGCTGACTGCACTTAGCAGACCTGCATTTGTGCTGAAAAATGCCGCCTGCCAGCCTAAGAAGATCTGCACCAGTGAAAGAGCCACAACAAGTCCCACAGTAGCTGTTTTGGAAAAGCGAAGCCTATGCCGGAAGGGATAAAGGGCAAGCACCATAAGTGGCAGAAAATTCAGAAGGGAATATATGCCCACTTCCACAAGGCGGTATAAAGGAGGCATTACTGCTCACCGCCTTTTCGCAGATCACTGAAGCGAAACTGAGCGAAGGCGTCTAATGTTTCTCTGGATTTTCGGCGGCTTATGGGGATATGTGTGCCGTCGCTCATTATGAAAAGGTCGCTTTTTTGCTGGGCTATCTCATAGAAATTCACGATGACGCCTTTGGTGGAGGTGTAAAAGTATGAATGACTGCAAAAAATGCTCTCGATCTCAGCGAAAGAATTTCTTGAAACTATGCTTTCACCGTCTGTGCAATGGATTGTCACGATATGTGACGCACAGTCTATGTAGATAACATTTCTGAGTATCACGTTCTGACCGTCGGGAAGCTTAACTGAACGCATACGATCAATTTCATCAGAACCGATCCGGTCGAGCATTGCTTTTACTTTGTCAGCCTGAAAGGGCTTACAAAGATAGTAGCAGGCGTTGAGGTCGTAGCTTTCGCTTGCAAACTCGTTGCTTGAAGTGCCGAATGCGATATGCACGTTTTTGTCTGTTTCACGAAGCTTTTCTGCGACCTCTATCCCTGTCATTTTCCCCATGAATATATCAAGCACCACCAGATCATAAGCTCCCATCTGCCAACATGATAAAAAGCTTTCTCCGCTTGAAAACGTATCTATCTGACAGCTGTGAGCGGTTTGTTCGGAAATATATTCATGAAGAAGTGCAAGGTCGTTTTTATTATCGTCTACCAATGCCACTCTCATACTGTAAAAATCCTTTCTTATACATGATTTCTTAATATATAATAACACACATCAAAGCAAAATTCAAGCATTATTCATTTATTTTGTTACCGCTTGTGCAGATTTTTGACCGTTTGTGCTAAATTTATTGACAAAGTGTGTAGTCTGTGTTAAAATAATCGTGTAAAATTATGTTCTGAGTAAAAAAGAAATATCAGCAACGAAAAATATTATGGAGGAATTAGAATGAAAAAGAAAATTTTAAGTCTTTTGGTGACGGGCTGTCTTTTGTTTGTGCCGACAACGGCATTTGCAGACGATAATAAGACGGTAATAAAAACTGTTGACGACCTGTTGGCGTTTTCAAAAGCGGTAAACAACGGAGATTATGACAAGAATAAGGACGCAGTTGTTGTTCTTGAAAATGACCTTGACTTGACAGGTGTTGTATGGACGCCTATCGGAAACGTTTTCGATGAAAACGGCTATATTGAACATTGTTTCAGCGGCAAATTCTACGGAAACGGTCATACTATTTCAAACATTGATTTTACGTCTATTTATGGTAAAGATTTGTTGGTCGGTTTCTTTGGCGATATCGAGGAAGCAGAGGTATCAGGTCTGACTATAGAGGGAAATCTGGATGTGACAAATACTGATAACGAATATACTGTTTATGGCACTATTGCAGGATTTGCAGGTGATTGTACTATTTCTGATTGTGTGTCAAACGTATCGTTCAACAATAACGGCAAATATGTTTATGGCTTCATAGGCATGGTAGGTCAGGCATACGGCACAACTTTTGAATATTGTGAGAACACAGCAGACATAACTATCTCAGGCGACAACGAAAGTGTTTATGTCGGCGGTATAGTTGGATATGCGCAGATTGGAACGGAAGTCCGCTATTGTTCAAGCACAGGCGATATGGTATATGCTGCACCAGACGCCGGCGGTATCGTAGGACGTTTGTATGGCGATTCCAAGGTTATAAACAGCTATGTTACAGGAAAACTCACGCCGGTTGGCAACGGAACCACAGATGTAGGCGGTATCGTTGGTTCAGTAGCCGGCGGTTCTGTAAGTGATTGCTATTTTGCAGGAGAAATTGACCTTTCACAGTACTCAGCCAAAAAGCCATATACACGTTTCGGCGGAATAGTGGGGAAGGATTCCTCGTCTACAACTGACTTTAAAAACAACTATTTCACAGAAACAGAAAATGTTGAAGCTTGCGGTTCAAATAAAGAAGCAGGCAAGGCTAAAGCATATGACTATATGACAACAAAAGAATTTTATGACGAGTTGACAGCTGGCGGTGCAAAGTATCAGTATGTTGAGGGAAAAACGCCTGTCCTGCCAACTAAGGAATATGCAGTTGATTTTGAAGTAACACCTGCTGACCTGAAAAATGTTGTAATAAAGGTAGACGGAAAAGAGATAACAAGCAATACTGCAATGCTTACATCAGGCACTTACACAGTAGAGGTAACTGCTGACGATTGCGAGCCTCTCAGCAAGGAAATAACTATTTCAGCAGATATCGCAACACATACACAGGCTTTTGAACTTGTTTACAAGTCAGCAGACTATACAGAGCTTGACAAGGCAGAGAAAGCCGCAAAGGCTCTCAACAAAGACGATTATGAGGACTTCTCAGAAGTCGAAAGGGCTCTTGCCGCTATCGACAGAACAAAGAACATCACAGAGCAGGCTGATGTTGACGCTATGGTAAAGGCTATAAATGACGCTGTGGCAAACCTTGTAAAGAAAACACCTGCTTCTTCACAGCCTGACAGTTCCGCTTCTGACAGCTCATCAGCCGACAGCAAGGCAGACAGCAGCTCAAAGGCGGCTTCAAACGCTTCAAATACAAACCCGTCAACAGGCGTTGCTGGCGGAGCGTTCGCTCTTGCGCTTCTGAGCGGTGCGGCTGTGGTAATGGCTAAGAAGAAAAAGTAATATATCCATTAAATGGATATATAAAGCAATTAAATGGGACTTTCATACATTGTTTGTTTAAACGAATACCACTTGTGCTGATTTTTGACGGCTTGTGTCAAACTTGTTGACAAGTGTGTGGGTTGTGTTAAAATAATCGTGAAAAATCTATGCTCTGAGTAAAAAAGAAATATCAACAACGAAAAATATTATGGAGGAATTAGAATGAAAAAGAAAATTTTAAGTCTTTTGGTGACGATGGGTCTTGCGGCAAGCTTAGTGCCTGTTTCTGTTTTTGCTGATGGTACAGAGGTCTGGGACGGCTCTGTAGCGGAGTCTTTTGCAGGAGGAAAAGGCACAAAAGATGACCCTTATCAAATAGCTAATGGCTCACAGCTTGCGTATTTTGCGAAAAGAGTGAACGCAGAGGAATATGGTGAAAAATATGCAGACACATACTTTGAGCTTACAGAGGATATCGACCTCGGTGGAAAAGAGTGGACTCCAGTAGGAGAAACTGTGGCGGATCTTATTATGGGTGGTCATGAATATTTTGTTTTCTCTGGCAACTTTGACGGAAATGGTTATACTATCAAAAATCTTACCATTGGAACAGAAACATCGCCATACAGTGGCGATGTATGCGGCTTGTTCGGTGCGACCAGCGGCACTATCGAGGACGTAGTTCTTGAAAATGTTTCTATAAACTATGTTGGCGGAAATCACAGCAGTGGATATGGCTTCCGCATGGGAGGTGCGCTTGTAGGTTATTCTATGGGCGACATAGTAAATTGTACTGTTATCGGTCTTGACATGAAGGCAGGCTCTGACGGCAGCTATGTTGCTCTTAACAGCATAGGCGGATTAGTAGGCATTCAGGACGGAGATACAACAGTGAGCCACAGCCGTGTTTCCGGAAAGATAGAGGAATCAACAAAAAAGGGCAATGTTGGTGGCTTTGTTGGTACGCTCGCAAAAGGCTCATCTGCTAAATATTGCGGTGCAGACGTTTCTGTTGAGGTAACAGGAAACGGACGTGGCATTGCAGTAGGTGGCTTCGTTGGAATAGGTAATGGAGTGACAATTGATGAAACTTTGATAGAAAATTGCTATGCCACAGGCAATATAACAGGTGCAGAATATGCAGGCGGCTTTGTTGGAAACATCTCAGGTCTTAACATCAGCAACTGCTATGCAAAGGGTGATGTAAGCAATAGTTTTGTTGGTGCGTCATTCATGGGTACTGACGCTGCAAGCAATAACTATTATGGCACTGTAAAGAATTGCTATGCAACAGGTCTTGTATCTGATATTTCTTCTTCCGCTTATGCTTTTGCAATGCAAGATACGATGAATAGAAGTACGATTCAAAATTGCTACTACAACATACAAAATACAGCAAAAAATACGGAATCAGCAGCTTCTCTTACTATTGACGATATGAAAACAGACAGCTTTTTAAATGTGCTCAACGGCTCATCAAACGTATGGACTAAGCGTGATAACGATACTCCTGCCTGCGGTGCTGAGCCTGCTGACTACAGCAATGTTTATGAAGTGCTGGGTAATATTCCTGCCGACCTTTCTATCTACACAGATGAAAGCGTTGCAAACTTGTACAGTGCAGTTGAGGCTTTAAGAGGGTATAGAGATCTTGCACAGCAGTCAGATGTTGACAAAATGACAAATGATATAAACGACGCTGTTGAGGCACTTGTTTACAAGTCAGCAGACTATACAGA